>Ga0247813_10000024_pt1 | contig 275313 bp, 281 predicted proteins | sample UWRJL169409C1_FD_180719 | JGI IMG/M metagenome (GOLD analysis project Ga0247813, IMG submission 180719) | Plant litter microbial communities from Arlington Agricultural Research Station in Wisconsin, United States - UWRJ-L169-409C-1 | ecosystem: Environmental > Terrestrial > Plant litter >...
AAGGATGTATTTCTTGTAAGGTACATCGAATTTCTTTGGTGCTGTTTGTGCAACATCTGATGACTCATAGATTACGACACTTTTTTCAGCTGCGAGAGGGGTGAAGTCGATAAGTGCTTGTTGAGTGAAATTACTGATAGTGATAATTTCATTGTTGGTTTCGACAACTTTCTTAAATACATACTTCCCCACCTGCTGTTTAGCGTGAAAAACAAACCAGTTTTTATCAGAGTTATAGGTGTTTAACAGAGTAAGGTCGTGGAAGGTTGTAACTTTTTTACCTTTATATGTAATTGGTTGTTGTGGCATACAGAAATGCACCAGGTCGGCATTTAATTTTTTAAGATATTTCTTGAAGCCAATTTGTTCAGCAAAAGAATAGTTATCGAAATCAACGGTGCGAACGGTGAAATTTTCGTTGCGAGGTGTCCAAAATTCTTTATCTTTGGTTGGAACGAGGATTGAATATTCATTTACCTTATCAACTTCTTGTAAGTAGGTAACGAGGCGTTCAACGTAACGACCGGTAGACGAGTTGATGATTCGGGCATCAATAGCGATATGCATTAGTTTGCTACTTTCTTGAATACGAGGCGGGAATAAAGGAGGTAGTTCCAGATAAGTGAGCCTATTGTCGCAATTAACTTGGCAACAAACAGAAGTATTGAGTCGTTGGTGATTTGTGATTCTAATGCTGAAGTTACAATCCAAATAATAATTGGTTGAAGCACCCAAAGTCCAGTAATAGTTACAAGGAGAAAGGCCGCGAATTGCTTTTTTGCATTGCCGGTTTTGTGTTTAAAAGTAAAAGATTTATTAGCGAAGAAGCTAAATATAAGTGAGGCGCCAGTTGAAAAGTAATTGGCAAGTATTTTATCAATGCCAAGGTTCACGAACAAAAACAGAAGAATGAAGTCGAGCGCGGTGTTTGCGCCACCAACTATTGCAAATCGAAGCTTATCGCCGTGTTTTTCGCGGAACTTTTCCATTGTGATACTCCTCAATTAAATAAAGTGGACGTTGCTTAGTTTCGTTGAAGATACGGCCGATATATTCACCGATAATACCCAGTGAAAGCAGTTGTACGCCACCTAAGAACAAGATGACGGCCATTGTTGAAGGGTAACCGGCGAGGTCGACACCGAGGAACACAGTGCGAATGACTAGATATACGAGATAGATGAAGGCAAGGATTGAAACACCGATACCTGCGTAGGTAGAGATACGGAGGGGAGCAGTAGTAAACGAAGTAATTCCATCGATAGCGAGTTCAACTAATTTAATGTAGTTCCACTTGGTTTCACCGGCAGCCCGTTGGTCACGGTCGTAAAGGATTTCTTTTTTGTGAAAGCCAACCCAGCTAAACATAGCTTTGGTGTTACGTTGAGATTCACGGAATTGCTTAAGGGCTTCAACGACGCGGCGGTCAAGGAGGCGGAAATCACCTGTATCTTCTTGAATAGGAATGCGAGTAACGCTTTGAAGCGTTTTGTAATACATTTTAGAGGTAAATTTCTTTAAGAAACTCTCACCTTCGCGTGATTTACGCTTTGCGTACACATCATCGTAGCCAGCTTCCCAGAGTTTGATCATTGCTGGAATAAGTTCTGGCGGATCTTGTAAGTCAGCGTCGATTACAACCGTTGCATCGCCTGTTGCATGGTCGAGGCCGGCAATCATACCGATTTCTTTGCCAAAGTTGCGAGAGAGGTTGATGTAGCTGACACGAGAGTCTTTTTCTGCATACTCCTTGATAATATCGAGAGTTTTATCCTTACTGCCATCGTTGATGAAGAGAAATTCGAAGTCGTAATTCTTGTTGTCATTAGCAAGATTTGCAAGGCGAGGGAAGAGCTTGTCGAGGACGGGCTCTTCGTTGTAGGCGGGGATTAAGATTGAGATAGTTTTCACTGATGATAATTATACCACTACCCGTAGTTACCTCTATGGATACCGTCGTGTATAATAGGATGAATAATATAGACCTAACACAAATGAGGAAAATTCAATGGCCGAGGCTAAGCGAGCATTAATTACTGGAATCACTGGACAAGACGGTGGTCACCTTGCTGCATTACTACACGAAAAAGGATATGAAGTATTTGGTATTATCAGGGGTCAACACAACCCACGACGCGAAGCTACCGAAGCTGAATATCCATATGTAACACTTATCGAGGCTGATCTTCTTGATGCTTCTTCGCTTATTCGGGCAATGAATGTATCGAAGCCTAACGAAGTGTATAACTTGGGCGCAATTAGTCACGTCGGCTACTCTTTTAAAGACCCAATGCTTACAAGCGATATCACAGGCAAGGGTGTTTTAAATATTCTTGAAGCTATTCGTTTAACCGACCCTGAAAATAAAGTTCGTTTCTACCAAGCTTCAACTTCTGAAATGTATGGTGGACTTGAATATAACCGTCCTGAAAAAGGTTACACAGAAGAATCTAGTTTTCACCCACGTAGCCCTTATGGTGTAGCAAAACTTTACGGCTACTGGATTACTAAGAACTACCGCGAAAGCTACAATATGTATGCTGTATCTGGAATTCTCTTTAACCACGAAGGTGAACGCCGTGGTGTTGAGTTCGTTACTCGTAAGATTACCCATGCTGTTGCACGAATTAAGCTTGGTCTTCAAGATCACATTGAACTCGGTGACTTATGGCCTAAGCGCGACTGGGGTTACGCTGGTGATTACGTAGAAGGTATGTGGCGTATGCTGCAACAAGACGAGCCGAAAGACTACGTGCTTGCCACTGGTGAAACACACTCAATTGAAGAATTCCTTGATATTGCGTTTAAACACGTTGGTATTGAAGACTGGAAACCATACGTTAAGCAAAACCCAGCTTTCATGCGTCCTGCTGAAGTTGATGTTCTGCTTGGTGACCCTACAAAAGCCGAAAAAGAACTTGGGTGGGAACGTAAAGTTGATTTCTCTGGCCTTGTAAAATTGATGGTTGACCACGACCTCGCAATTGAATCTACAAAGGTTTAGGTCAATGGATTCTAAACCTCAAAAATGGCAACGTCTTGACCGTAAGACGTTGCTTGATACGAAGTTTATGAAGGTCTACGAAGACACTGTAAAACTTCCTACTGGGGCAGTTTTTGACGATTACACAGTTGCAACCCTCCCGAGTGGGGTTGTTATTGTTGCGACGGATACGGAGGGATGCTTAATTACACAGTTTGAATACAAATATGCCATTGATAAGGTTATTTTAAACTTACCCTCTGGCAGCGTCGAGCATGGCCGTTCACCACTTGAAACGGCAGCTATCGAGTTGCTTGAAGAAACTGGCTATGAATCAAAAGAACTTGAATTTATCAAAACAACCTACGAGTACCCGTCAAAACTTGACCATGAATTACACATCGTCCGTGCCAGAAACGCCATAAAGGTACAAGAGGTTGCCCACGAAGCAACAGAATCTATTAGTGAAGTACACCTGATTACTGCAGACATGGAATATTACGGTGGTGAATTTGATACAACTTACAATATTACTGCGCTCGCGTTGACGTTGCCAGAATTTCTAAAAGTTAAGTAAATTAAACTTGTCGACGAGCAACAAAATCGACAATAGCTGTATTTGGATTAGATTGGGGAGTCCAACCAAGCTCTTCGCTTAATCGAGAGGCGTCACCAACAATATTCATTGCGTCGGTTGGGCGTACTTTTGTTTGGTCGACTTTTGATTCAACTGATTCAAGTTTCATGGCTTTTTGAAGGTATTCAAGAATTTCGAAACCGGATAATGAGGCACCTGAAGCAATATTGTATGTGTCATAGGCAAGTGATTCAGCTGTTGCGAGTTGAGTATACGCTGCAACAATATCACGAACGTCAGTGTAGTCACGACGAGTTGCTAGGTTACCAACTAAAATGCTAGCAGAACCGGCTTGTTCGGCTGCAATAAGTTGGTCATAAAGGTCAGGGACGAGAAAACCCTTACCTTGACCTGGGCCAATGTGGTTGAAGGGTCGAGCGATAACGACATCTTGACCATTTAATCGCGACTGTTTAATAACTTCTTCAGCACGGATTTTACCAATCGCGTATGGCGAACCTTCAGTTGTTTTTGAAACTTCACTGATAGGCATTGGCTGATTAGGGTCATATAAAGCACCAGTACTGACAGCGACAACCCGGCCAGTAAAGCCTTGGTTGTTAGCGGTACTTAAGAGGTTTTCGGTCATTTCAGCATTGCCAGTTTTGTAAAGATCTGGCTTATCAAAAGACTCAGCAACAGAGGCGAGGCCAGCTAGGTGAATAATTGCCGCAGCTTGTTTGAAGAGTAGTTTACTAACCTGCTCTTTGTTCAATAGATCGGCTTGCTGATAGTTGTCTAGATACGGTGCAACGTTTTCGTTCGGTTTAATTTCACGGCCAACACCGCGAACGGAAAAATCAGAGGCTTGGAGATGGCGTGCGAGGTGTTCGCCGACAAAACCGTTTATACCTGTTACTACAATTTCTTTTTTTAACTCAGACATAGATTACCCCTAGTATACCATTGCCTACACTTCAAGATAACTCTATAATGAAGAGTATTGTGAATTTTATACAAAAAACGCAGAGTAAATATCGTTACTCGATTATTCTATTAAAACAACTTGTTATTACTGACTTTAAGCTTAGGTATAAAGGGTCAGCTTTGGGGTATTTGTGGAGTCTTTTAAAGCCGCTAGCCCTATTTGCCGTCCTGTATGTAATATTCGTACACTTCCTGAGGTTCGGTGCTGATGTGCCTCACTTCGCTGTTTCGTTACTTATAGGTGTTATTCTTTGGAACTATTTCGTAGAGGTTACAACTAACGGATTGGCATCTATTGTCGGTAGGGGTGATCTTATGAGGAAATTATCATTCCCTCGCTATGTTATTGTCGTTGCTGGATCATTTTCAGCGCTCATTAATTTAGCTATCAACCTTGTTGTAGTTGGTATGTTCGTGCTCTTTAATGGAGTTGAATTAACCTGGAACGCACTTTTGATTATTCCATTAATTTTTGAGTTATTCATTTTTGCCCTATCGATAGCTTTCCTTCTTAGCGCTTTATATGTCAGATTTAGGGATATCAATTATATATGGGAGCTTATGGTTCAAGTTGGATTTTACGCAACACCAATCGTTTACCCAATTACACTTGTCATTGCTGCCTCGCCGTTAGCTGCACAACTGATGCTGCTCAGCCCTATTGCTCAGATTATTCAAGATGCAAGGTGGGCGATTATATCGGTCGATACGCCAACCTTAGAGAGTGTATATGGCAACCCGTTGATGTACCTCGTACCACTAGGGTTTGTTGCCGTAATTGCGATATTTTCAACATTATACTTTAAAAAACGCTCACCTGGGTTTGCAGAGGAGATTTAAATCATGGATAACGGAACAGTAATTAGTGTTAAAGACGTATCGAAAAACTTTAAATTACCGCACGAACGCACAGATTCTTTAAAGAGTGTATTTGCACACCCATTTAAGAGCCGAAGCAGAAGTGAAACGCAGCATGCTTTAAGGAATATTTCTTTCGACGTAAAAGAAGGTGAATTTTTTGGTATTGTTGGACGTAATGGTAGCGGAAAAAGTACTTTACTTAAAATTATTGCTGGTATATACGAGCCTACAAAAGGAAGCGTTTCAATAAATGGACGACTTGTGCCATTTATTGAACTCGGTGTCGGCTTCAACCCAGACCTTACTGGTCGAGAAAACGTATATCTTAACGGTGCATTGATGGGGTTTTCTCGAAAAGAAATTAACGACAAATATAATTCAATTGTAGACTTCTCTGAAATCGAAAGATTTATGGATCAAAAATTGAAGAACTACTCTAGTGGTATGCAAGTTCGTCTCGCTTTCTCTGTTGCAACAATCTTAGCTCAATCAGATATACTTTTGATTGATGAAGTACTTGCTGTGGGTGATGCGGATTTTCAAGCTAAGTGTTTTGCGTATTTTAAACAATTAAAACGAGATAAGAAGACCGTAATTCTCGTTACTCACGATATGAATGCAGTTAAAGAATATTGCGATAGGGCTATTCTAATTGACGAAAGTAAAATTATCGCCGAAGGACCAGCGAGTAAAATCGCAGCTGCTTATTCAAAACTTTTCTTCGAAAAAGAAGTTGGTCAAAAGACACGTCAATTACGTCGTGGAAGCAACACGGTTACGATTCAAGATGTTAAAGTTACGCCATCTAAACTGAACGAAAAGGTAGATGTTTTCCAGTTTGAAATGACAATTAAAGCCCATGAAGAGGTAACGAACCCGGTCGTTGGATTCATGGTAAAAAACCAAGCGGCTCAATCAATTTACGGTACAAATACTAATATTGAGGAAGTTCGCCTGGGTACCCTAAAGGCGGGTGAAATAAAGCAAGTAACTTGGACGTTACCAAATATTTTTGGTAAAGGTATTTATTATATCGACCCCTCAATAATCGAAGAAGGTACTACTGCGGTGTATGACTGGTGGGAAGAAGCTGCATCTTTTGTGGTTCATAATGAAAAGAACACACCATACATAGTCAACCCTCGCTTTAAGGTTGAGGTCACAGCAAAGGCATCAAAGAATGTCTCAAAAAAGTAATTTAAAAAATATTTATATTGATGCGAGCCCAATCCTTAACCTTCGAATGAGCGGAATCGGACACCTTACACTTCGGACTATCCAAGAGCTAGCAAAGCAGGATGAATATAATTTGAAGCTACTAGTTCCTATGGCGAAGACTTCCTATATTAAACACTGGGGCTTAAAGGGTGTTGGTATAGTAAAAATACCACTACCTTCTCGTATTTGGAACAGAATTCCTTCGTTTTCTGTCGGTTTACCGATCGACCTTTTCTTAAAAAAAGGTTTATTTATATTTCCAAACTTTCGAAAATGGCCTCTGATAAAATCTAAATCAATTACATATATTCACGATATTTCCTTTGAATTATTCCCACAATTTACTGAAGAAAAAAACCTAAAAATGTTAAAAAAAAATGTGCCACGCTGGATTAATGAAAGCACGAGTATTGTTACAGATTCAAATGCTTCTCGTGATGAAATTATTAATCAATACAAGGTAGAGCCAGATAAGATTAAGGCTATCTACTGTGGTGTCGATGGCTCTGAATTTAAACCTATTGATAAAACAGCTACTAATATAGTGTTAGAAAAATACCATATTGAAAAAGAGTATATGATGTTTCTTAGTAGCTTAGAGCCGCGTAAAAATATCGAAAGAATACTCGACTCACTTCTTTTGTTGAGTGCTGATATCAAGCATACTCACTCACTTCTTTTAGTTGGTGGTATGAGTTGGCGTAATGAAGGCATTAATAAAAAAATTGAACATCTGAGAAAAAACGGGTGGACAATTATTAAACCAGATTCCTATGTACCAGACGAAGATATCCCCGCACTCCTCACTGGAGCTTCGTTACTATTACACCCCGCGCTACACGAAGGTTTTGGTATACCCGCAGTTGAAGCTATGTCTTGCGGTACGCCTGTTATAACAAGCAATATACCCGTTATGCGAGAGGTTTGTGGGGACGCGGCGCTTTTTGTTGACCCATATAGTCCAGCCGAGATTGCTGAAGCCATTAAAAAGCTCTTGCTCCATAAAGACGTATCCGAGAAGTTAACAAAGCACGGCTTTGCACGGGCGAAGAACTTTACTTGGGAAAAAAGTACAAAAGACCTCGTAAAAGAGATTGAATCGATAAACAAAGGTATAATTATATAAATATGTTTATTACTTACGCACAAAACCGCGAAGATGTTATCCTTGATGCTTATTTCAAAAATGTGAAAGAAGGATTCTATGTTGATATCGGCGCTAATCACCCCGTAAAAGATTCTGTTACTAAGCATTTTTACGAGCATGGTTGGAGGGGTATTAACGTTGAGCCTATAGCTGAACTTTTTAATCTTTTAAGTATCGATCGGCCTGATGATATAAATCTTAATCTCGGCATATCTAACAAAGAAGGTGAATTGGTCTTAAGAAAATACGCTAACGATGGCCTTTCAACTTTCTCTAAGAGTATGAAAGAAGATTACCTTGGTGAAGATAGTAAAAAAACTTCTGAATTTGAAGACATAACCGTCAAAGTAATTACATTAAAGAATCTATTTGATACGTATAAACCCAAGCATATACATTTCTTGAAGATTGACGCAGAAGGCACTGAGTATCAAGTAGTAGAAGGCAATGATTGGAAAAAATATCGGCCTGAAGTTATTTGTATAGAATCTAACCACGGTGAAACGGAGTGGAGTAAACTTCTCACTTCGCATGGTTACGAGAAAATGTATAACGATGGGTTGAATGAATATTATGTCGCAAAAGAATCAAGGGACATCGAGAAAAACTTCTCATATATAGATACAATTCTATTAGGTCCTCAAATAATGCCCTATCATGTACAAGATAGAATTGATGAGCTAACTTCGGCGCTTAAGAATAGTGAAATTACCATTGAGATTCAGTCAATTCACTTAAAGCAACTGGAGAAAGAAAAGCACGAAACTGAACGACAAATAATCGAGCAGAAACGTTTCATACCGTCCCTTAAGGCATTCGTAAATGCGTTAGATAAGCTGATTATTGCCAGAATGGAGAATTTGCGTAAGCCGAAAGCCAGTAAGAAGGTTGTTGGCAACCAAACAGCTGATAGTCTTACGTACAACACGACTTCACGTAACTTATTGCTAGATTCGATACGAAAGAACGATATACAAACACTCTATTCAAGGCAATCGCGAAACGTGACAGAAAGAGTTGTTTTGTATAGGATTACGAAGTTTATATATTCTACGGCAAGGAAGATTGCTATATTCCCTTATCGTCTACTAAAGAAAATTACAAAAAGAGGTGACAGTGATGACTAAACATATATATATTGATTGCCAGTCGTTTCAGACTGAGGCTTGGGACCGTGGAATGGGTAGGTATACAATGTCACTTTTAGAATCCCTTTATGAATTTTCAAGTAACGATGTTTATACGCTCATCTTGTCTAAAAATTTAATGCGCAATGAGGCGGCGATAGGGCTTTTAGAGAAAGCGCTGCCTAACGCAACTGTCGTTGAGTTAGATTTAATACCCACTTCTAACGAAGGCTATGAACACGCTGCAAAACATAATAAAACTATTCTAAATCTTTATATTGAAAAGAATTCAAAGTCTAAAAACCCAGCATTTTTGATTCCAAGCCTTTTTCAGGAACCTACTGCTAGTGTTTTTCCTGATTCTGTTCAAAAAAGTTTAGTATATTATGATGCAATACCATTTTTGTATTACCAAAGATACCAAAATGCAATTGATTTTACTTCTTACATGCAGAGGTTTACTGCCTTATACGAAGCGGATATTATTTTTACAATTTCTCAGACAATTGCAGATGACCTGATGATTTACTTTGGTATTGAAGATAATCCAACCAGGAAGGTTGTAAATATTGACGGCGCGTGTAATACGGATATGTTTAACCAGCCTACAAAACCTAAGAACGCTCCAAAGGGCGAATATATTCTCCTACCGAGCAGTAGTGATATTCGTAAAAATAATTACACAGCGGTTAAAGCTTTTGAACAATTAAGAACATTAACAAGCAAAGACTATAAACTTGTTATTACGTCGACATTCAATAAAGAACAAAGGCAACAGCTTTTAAACGTGTCTTCTAACCTGCTGTTCACCGGTAACATTAGTCAAAATGAATTAGCTTGGCTCTATGAAAATGCGAAGGTAGTATTCTTTGCTTCGGAGTATGAAGGCCTAGGCTTACCTGTACTTGAAGCTGTACGGTCGAATAAACCAATGGCTTGTTCGAATATACCTGTTTTTCGAGAAATATCTGAAGAAGCTTTTTATTTCTTTGACCCGCTGGATATCAAAGACATTACCCGTAGTCTTTACGAAGCAATAGAAGGAAAAGATTGGAGCAAGAAGAAAAATCTTTATAAGGCGATAGATGCAAAATACCAATGGAACCGTTCTGCGGAGCTTGTTGCTTCAAATATTTCTAGTTTTGAAACAATAGACGTATCAAGTGTTAAGAAACCAAAAATTGCGATATTAGGCCCGGTACCTAACGGATACTCTGCTATCGGTAAGGTAATTCAAGAGCTCCACGATACAACCGCACGCACTTTTGATATAGACTATTTTGCTGAAGATCAAAAAAGGGAAGAAAACATTAATGTTCGACCTAATATACTGAAATACATTGCCAATTATAGGGACGTGACTGAATTCAACGCAAAAGAATATGCAAAATATGATTATGTGTTGTACCACATTGGCAACAGTGAATATCACTTCTATACAATATTGAATGCACTATATTTGCCAGGGCTTGTTGTTTTCCATGACACGTCATTACGAGAGGCATTTGGTGAGATGGTAAGGCTGGGCTATATTTCTGGCCAAAGGCACGCAATGGAAGAGTTGCTCGACACGTTTAATAAATCAACAAAATCGGCTTTCCTTGGGTCTATTGGTAATAACGCACTAGCTGGTATTACTCATTCTTCGTATGCACAGAAGGCTATAGCGGGGATTACAAAGACAAGTGGGGCTAAGATTATTGCCGCAGAGCTTCCGGTGGTACTACCAACGCGAAACGTTCACACGCAAAAGCGTCACAAAGTTCATGTTGGCCTTGCGGGTGTCCTTACGGGCAGCAAGGGTATAGATATCATTAAGAATATAGCGCTCGATACAGACATATCGGCAGATATAGTACTACATGTGTTTGGTTTTAACTTTGTTGCACCAGAGATCGTTGAAGAACTTTCTTTGTATAAGAACGTTAAACTTATGACTGATTTATCAGACCTCGATTACCAAACGCAATTAGCTAACCTTGATATACTTGTTAACTTTAGAACGAGTTATAGGGGTGAAACATCACTTACTGTTCTTGAAGCGATGCGATACGGATGCGTTGCGATTGTAAATGGAGATTTAGGTTGGTTTTCAGAATTGCCGGATAATGCGGTTGTGAAAATTTCCAACCAAGAAGATGTTGTTGTTGCTATCAGAAGCCTTACTAATTCACCAGCAGGTCGGAAAAAGATTGCAGTTGCTGCACAAGAATATATTCAAAGTAACCATTCGCCATCAGAATATATTAAACTTATTCATAAGACATTAGAAAATATACAGCCAAGTGTTGCTAAAAAACAGCAGTTGGCCCTACGCGAATCGCGACGAGCAGTCGATGTAATACGTGTTATTGATAACATAGAGGAGAAATAGTTATATGGTGAAGAAACTTTGGATTGATGTCACTATGTTGGTTAACTGGTCAGGTAAAATGACCGGAATTCAACGGGTTGAGTATAACCTTGCTAAGAGGTTTGCGCTAAAAGACAATGTTCGCTTCTTTGTGTTCGATAAAGGTAACAATATTTTAATTGACTTCGATTTCAAACATATTGAATATAAAATTAATACCCAACAAGATCAATCGGCGTATCAACAAGCTGTTGTGTCGACCGAACTCAGCGGACTGGCACGAATCCGCCATAGTGCTATTCTTGACCCTGTACGGCCTTTATATAACCGTTTAAAGCCTATAGCTAAAACATCTCTTCATAAACTTCGTAATATAAATGCAGAGCCACAGAAATCAGCTGAGATTTTAGCGGGCGACACGGTTCTAATTCTTAGCGGTGACTGGTCTGATGATAGTTTTGTGAATCTTATGTTAGAAAAGAAAGAAATACATAATTTTCACATGATTCAGATTGTTTACGATATGCTACCAGCGCTATACCCTGGATACTTTGTAAAAGGAATGCCAGAGCAATTCGCTAGTTATATGAAAAGAATCCTTCCTAATAGCGATAAGGTTCTTGCTATATCTGAATCGACAAAAAGGGATATTGTTGAATTTGGAAAAAGAAACAGTCTTAAAAAACTAAGTGTTGATGTGTTTCGCCTGGGTGATGACTTTGTTGAATCGAGCGCTGCGAAACCTGATTTTATTAAAGGCGATTTTATATTGACTGTCGGTACTTTTGAAGCGAGAAAGAACCATCAACTTATTTACTATGCCTACAGAGAAGCTATGAATAGGGGAATTGACCTCCCCCCGGTTGTTGTTGCTGGAAAGAAAGGGTGGTTAATTGAGGACTTATTCTATCTCATTACGAACGACCCTATAATTAGTAAAAAGTTTATATTTGTTCAACCTACAGACAAAGAACTTGCTTGGTTATATAAAAATTGTTTATTTACTTTATTTCCGTCTTTTTATGAAGGTTGGGGATTGCCTGTTGCCGAAACGTTATTCAATGGTAAGTTGTGCTTAAGCTCTAACTCTTCATCAATGCCAGAGATTGCCGGTGACCTTATAGACTACTATTCTCCTAATGATCCTGAAGGTCTATTAGAGAAGATTGTATTATATCTTGAGAACCCGGAACTTCTTAAATCAAAAGAAGACGCTATTAAAGCGCAGTACAAACCAACATCTTGGGATGGTTCGTACAACACTGTTGAAAAATCAGTTTCTCTTTAGCGCTTTTTAGGTTTATAAACTACTGAACTTTTAAGTTAAGTGTTATGCTGCTTGAACCCATCCAGTTTTGACCTTCTACGAGCGGCGTAAAGCTCTCTGACAGTGCTCCAGTTGATGCTGGTGTCTTTATCCAGAATTCGTATGAGCCTGTCTGTCCTGGGCCTATGGAGTACTCATGGATTAGGTTTGGACGGTTACACGCAAGCCAAGTTGTGTCACATATCAGACTTGTTCGGTCTCTAGCGTTGCTTGTTCCGAGTGAGGTAGGGTTTTGTCCAAGTTTATTCCAAGTGACATTGCCAGTGTTTTTAATTTCGGTTGCTGTGTAATACCTGGTGTTAGGTTTTAAATTATTTATATCTGCAAGTGTAGTTTTTGACGAGTCGATATATACAGATTGCTTTCCAACACTCCACGTGTATGGAGCTACGCCAATACTAAAAGTAGCAGATGGGGATTGCATCCAATTTTTGCCCTCTACGACTGGAAGATAATTTTCATTATACGAACCAGTGCTTGGCGCCGTAACCCAGAACTCGAATGAACCGATTTGACCAGGTGCAACGGTGTATTCTTTCAAGCTAGATATTCGGTTACAACCGGGGTTACTATTGATCCAAGTTGAATCGCAGAATGGACTTACTCGGTCTTTAGCGTCGGTTGTGCCGAGGTTAACAGGATTTGGACCAAGCTTGTTCCAAGTAACATTGCCGGTGTTTTTTAAATCAATTCCTAGATAATATTTAGTGCCAGGAGTGAGGCTTCGGATATCGGCATATGTTTGCTTCGTGCTGTTGGTGTAAGCGTATTGCCCTGTAATAGCCGATGTGTAATATGAAGGCGAAACTATAGCGGGGAAACTTATACTTCCGTTGCCCATCCAGGTTACACCTTCCATGACAGGGGCAAAAAGTTCATTATATGAACCGGTACTCGGTGCGGTAATCCAGAACTCGAATGAACCAATCTGACCAGGTGCGACTGTGTATTCTTTCAAGCTCGCTATTCGGTTACAGCCGGGGCTCTTGTTTATCCATGTAGGGTCACAGAAGGTACTTACTCGGTCTTTTGCATCGGTTGTTCCAAGGTTAACCGGGTTTTGCCCAAGCTTATTCCAGGTAACATTGCCAGTGTTTTTTATTGAAACCGTGAGATAGTATCGTTCGCCCGCGGCCAATGTGCCCATGTTCACGGGTAGGGTTTTACTGTCGTCATAATAGGCATTTTGACTTACGGTCGACCAAGTATACCTAGTTGTTGTTGATCCAAACCAGTCTGTAAAGTACTGATAAAAGTTTCGATTTCCATATGCTCCACATGGTGGAGCTGCTGCCCAGCCTGCGTTAAGTGCTGCTTGGTTTGGTTGGTAGGGTGTGTAATTATACAAGGCTTGTGTTGCTCTGTTTTGAATGTTTACCACAGTCGATCCACAGTATTGAATGTCAGCGCGTGTCCCGAATCGTCCGAAGTATCGTGAATTTGCATTGTCGTACGGTCCAGGGTTGTAGTAAATTGTGTTATTACCTAGAACATACGGAGTATACCAGCCGCTAGAGTTATTCATGATTGACCTGAACATTCGAGCAGCCCAACTTACCTGGTTTGTGAAACCATAGTATTTAGAGTCACAAACACCCGGTGTGCTGTCTGGGCAACCATACCCTGTGGCGATTCGGTATTGTGAATCCGAAGGCCATGTATCAGTTACTAGAGATTGTTCTTTTTGTAAGAGCGTAAGTAATACTTGAGGATTGATTGTAAATTCTTTAGCGACGTCATAAATAATCTGGGAAGCTAGTTTGCCGTTTTCACGGTAGTCCTTAAGACATGTAAATGTTGTTTGGGGATAGTTATGAGGCTGAACTCCATTCGTCTTACAAGTTACAACCTTACTATTGAGAAATAACTGGATGTCGTTAGGTGACATACTGTCGCTGTTTGTAAAAATACCATCGTCGATAATTAAACCAGGATTAAAACCGACGACGGGCGCTGCATGGGTAGGGGTGCTGTAAATAAGTGATAAACCAAACACACCTAGTAAAGCGAGTAGTAGAGGCCAGTGCTTCTTCAAAATACCGTCGACCATATTACTTAATTACCACCGATTGAGAAATTGTACTGTTTACGGTAGTATTCTTGAAATTGATTGTGAGCTGCCATGTTCCTGTTGAAAGTTCGCTCGTAGGAACGTCGAAACCTTGGCAAGTAGTGCTGCTAGACAGAGCTTGTACTGGTGCACTCTTTGTTATTTCGGTTGAACCTTTTTTCAATAGAAGAGTACATGTACCTGTGTTGGAGGTTGTTTGAATAAGCGTTCTGACTTGTAGAATGCCATCATTTTGGTTTGCGGCAGTAATAGACATTTCGACGGTACCGGTAGGAGCTGGTGTATTAACAGCATCATTTGCTGCGTCTTTTATGTCATCACCTGCGTCAACCTGGTCTTCTGTAGGGGGTTCGTAGTTAACGTCGTCAACTTTTGTCGAAGACTGACTGTCGTTTGGAAAAGGCCAAATGTTTGTTGCGCGTGCATATGCTACGTACCCTAAAGCTAAGACTGCAATAACCACAAGAGCTATAATAAGAGGTTTTTTATTCTTTTTATTTTTTGGATTTAATTTCATAATACCTAGATTTATTAATCAAAATAATATTACTATTTAACCATAAGTAGGTTATATATTCAACTTGAACCCTGTGTTTAAACACTGTTTTTTAAAGAGGTTTTTAGCCAAAGAGGCGATAACTTAGGAGCATACTCGAGAGTAATTGTGTCTGATGGATTTTCTATTACCATAGCTTTTAGAGGGTTCGTTATTTTTTCATCTAGAAACTCGTACTGACCATTAACAAGCCACCCTTTGCCCGGGTTAGAGTTTAATACGATAGGACCGGTTGATGTACGCTGAAGTATTATTCGATCCGGTGACCAATAGACGACTTTTGCATTGTCACTGACGAATTTACAATTAGGCTGATTGGCCCCACAGCGAATAGTGGTATTCGGTTGACGCGTATCTACAAGCGAATCGCCTGCAATCACTTGTCCTAAATTGTTTCTAGTAGTTTCGTAAAGATTTTCGTCATACCAATAATTTACAAGATACTTTGGGTCGCTGCTGTAATTGCTACGCGGTAAGTTTTGCCCATAAGCCTGTTCGAAGGTTGCTGTTGATGGCCTGTACTGAAGAGTGTCTACGAAATACGATTTGGATAATACATTACTTCCAGAGATAAATAATTCTATTACGGTAATGAAAAGAATTACATTTATTGTTTTAGTGAAGATTTTTCCTTTGTAGGCCGCAATTATAAATAGCACAAATAGCGATGTCCACATGAGCCATCGAGTCGCGACGCGCATAGAATCAAATACGGGCAGATTGCTCAGTATTGTATATGGCGATGCGGGACCAAAATTTCCCATACCAAGTACGAATAAACTGACAAGTAGTACACCTAAAATTATTGGCGAGTACGTGAAAACGGTCGGTCGCTTTTTAATTGTATTGTATATAAATACGCCAAAGATAAGCATAATGCATACCAATGTTCCGATACCTATATATGCTGCAGCTTCCGCCCATCCCCACCCAGATGATAGTAGTGGAGGACTTGCGTATTGATCCGGCCCCCATATTGCGTAAAGTCCTGTAAAGAATCCAGTAAAGTTCTCATGTGCAAGACCTGTTTCGCGCGGAAAATCCCTAATGAAATCAACAACAAAGAACATCCTGTAAAAGCACAGTAAGAGTATTGCTAGGCCGGCTTTTATAAAGAATGTCATATCAAAACGAAGTTTTGTTTTAAAATCTTTGAATTTATTTTTTTGCCATGCCTGAATTAATTGATAAATTGTTTCGTAAAGGAACCATATACCAATCAGAACAAGCGCCATTATCGTTACATAGTGAGGTGAAGACCAGACCATAATACTGTAGGTGATAGCGAAGTAGAGCCAACTTAGTTTTTTGCTTCTAGTGATGAAGAACAGGATAAGCCAAGGCACGAAGGCGATCAGAAGAAAGGTAAAGTGTCCTGCAACGATTCGATCTACGAAGAAACTTCCGAAGACCGGGATGTAGGCAAGAAGAGTTGCTTTAATTGGGGATGATTTAAAACCAACAAGAAATAGTTTTCTGAATCCAAAAAATGCGATGAGTTGGTAGGCTACGATGGCAAGTTTCATTCCAAATATAGTTCCGAATAGAAGAACAAAAGGCGCCTGTACACTTATAAGACCAAATTGAATGTTTGCGAATAATGGAATACCACCGCCGACCCAGCCGTTCCAGAAGGGTAGTTGGTGAAAGTCTAATAGGCTTCGCCTAAACGCTTCGTAAATTTGAAAATAATAATCTGGGTCGCCTGGGATAATTTTTTGACCAGATTGCAATAGCCCAAGACTAAACGCAAAAATTGGAATTGTCAGCGCTAGGTTTATAGCTATTATCTTCAAAGTGGTTTTTGACTTTAGGACCTTAGCTAGTGTGCTGACTTTTTTCGCACTTACCTTTTCAAACACTTGTTTATATAGGAAGAAGTTGAGGACAGTCATGAGTATCGAGATAAACAAAAGTGAGACTACTATAACTGAACTAGGAAGTAGAGCCAGCACGATAACACTCAATAAGGCATTCAATATGAATATGCCGGCGAAAAGTAAAAGCTGGGCGATTATATGTACGTAGTCGCGATTAGTATTTTTAAAAACAAAGAGTTTATTAATTGTATAGGAGATGCCAACTGCAAACACTGCAATAATTGCAGTTACGACAGCGGTTTTTAAAAATTGCTCAAGGAGTACAGCGAGTAGGGTGGATATGATGATTACTGCGAACGTTGCTAGTGTGTAGCGAAACCATTGTTTTGACATTGTTTTTTGTAGCATTATTAATAGTATTGTACAGCATAGATGACGGTTCCTAAACCACACTCAGGGTGTTTAAGGGTGGTATTTTGATGTAGAATAGAAAACAACTATGAAACACAACACTACAGATTTAATTAGTATCGTCGTGCCTACCTATAATGAAGAAGGAAACGTAGAGCTTCTTTTCGAAAAAATTAATAAAAGCATCGGCAAAGAGAACTTTGAAGTAATTTATGTAAATGACGGAAGTCGAGATAAAAGCCTCGAAAGAGTAAAAGCACTTTCTAAGGCGCACCCTCAAGTAAGGTACGTTTCTTTTTCCAGAAACTTTGGTCACCAGGCTGCATTACGAGCGGGCTTAAGAGCTGCAAAAGGCCGTGCCGTTATTAGTATGGATGCAGATTTGCAACATCCGCCTTCACTGCTACCTACGCTTATTGCAAAGTGGCGCGAAGGTTTCCAAGTTGTTTACACGATACGAAAAGACACAGAAGAGACAGGGTTCTTAAAGCGAACTTCATCTTCAATGTTCTATAAGTTATTGAATTTCTTGTCAGGGCTTCATATGTCAGAAGGCGCCGCAGATTTCCGATTGTTGGACCGTAAAATTGTGAACTTAGTCAATGATCAGCATGAGTCCGATATTTTCTTACGAGGCTATATTAGCTGGCTTGGTTTCAATCAAATTGGAATTGATTATACTCCAGCAAAAAGGTTTAGCGGAAAGAGCAAATACAGCCTCAAGAAACTACTCGCGTTGGCGAGCACTGGGGTTACTCAGTTTAGTATTAAGCCGTTAAGGCTAGCGCATATAATGGCCGTTGCTGCATTTGTAGTGTCGCTTGTGTATGTTGTGTATGCTTTAGTCGTTTCTGTTGCAGGGCATGTTGTTCCAGGGTGGCTGTCGCTAATTGTGCTATTTGTATTCATGCAAGGCGTTCAGTTCTTGTTGTTAGGCTTAATTGGAGAGTATCTAGGCCGTACCTTTATGCAAACGAAGAATCGACCTGAATTTATAGTTGCGGACACAAGTGAAGCCGAAGATGAGTAAAATAACAGCATTCGCTGAAAAGGTTTTATCTGACAAAAGAATAAAGTACCTTTTTGTTGGAGGCAGCGCTTTTCTTCTCGAATACGGTTTATTCCTTATTCTCAACAGTACATTGAACCTATTAATCCTCGCCAACGTACTGAGCTTTATAGTGGGGCTGGTGTACAGTTTTGTCCTTCATCAAAAATGGACATTTGCGGGTGATCATAAACATGACCCTAGAAAACAAGCAGCTTCTTATCTTTTGCTTGCTCTTATAAACGTAGTATTGACGTCGTTTATTATCACGCTCTTAGTGGATTCATTAGGAATTCTGCCGTTCATAGCAAAAATAATCTGCATGTTGTTGGTTGTGGCTTGGAATTTCTTGATTCTTAATAAAATTATCTTTAAGGTTGCAGCGGTAAATTAATCATATGGAAAAAGTTCTCATTATAGGTGGATCTGGCTTCTTAGGCAAAAGCGTTAGCCGCTATATGTCTGAAGAGCCAAGTTTCGAAGTGCACCAAACATTTCGCAACAAAAACCCGAATGGAACATTCAATCACTACGTAGACCTTGAAGACAAAGCGAGTATTGTCGAAGTCCTTAATAGGGTACAGCCGGGGGTTATTATCAACTGCTCTGGTGTGATTGGGCAAGTTGACGATATTGATGTCAATGCACGACTCACCTCTAATCTTTTAGAGAGTTTGACGGCCGTGGGTTATTTGGTAAAACGCATTATTGTGTCCGGTTCGGCTGCGGAATACGGATATGTTTTGCCAAATGAGATTCCTGTAGACGAAACCGTTCCACTTCGAGCGACCCAGGGTTATGGTCTAAGTAAGGTAAAAGAAGAGAACTTAGCACTTGAATTAAAAGATAAATATAACCTCCCTGTGGTGGTTGCTCGAATTTTTAACCCGATAGGTCCTGCAATGGGCGAAAAGTTTCTTGTTTCGAGTATCTTGCGTCAGGCAGCTGAGATTAGAGCTAAGCAAAAAAATAATATTGAGGTTTCAAGGCTTGATTCATACCGAGATTACATAGCTGTCGAGGACGTGGCGCGGGCATTTAAGGCTATTGCGACAGGCGAGCCGAAGCACAGTATATATAACGTAGGTTCTGGTGAAGCGACTTCTAACCAAAAACTTGTTGAACTTATGATGAAAAATGCTGGGTTGGATGGCACCTATAAGCTTACCCAGACATCTGATATAGTAGAGCCATTGGTAGCGTCAGAAGCGCGTATCGACCGAATGATGAATGATTTCGGTTGGGCGCCAACCGTGTCTATAGAAGAGGCTGTAAGTAGGATTACAAGAAAAGAAGATGACAAACAATAGAATTAATATAATTATAGTCGGTGCGGGCGATGCAGGTCGTTTGTTGGCTGGTGATATTAAAGATGATCATGAGTCTGGTTTAAATGTCATTGGTTTTGTCGATGATGATCAAAAAAAATGGTATCTCGACATAGAGGGTGTACCTGTTTTAGGTCCGCTTTCCGACTTACCTGTAATAGTCAAAGAACATGATATTGATGAGCTTTACATTGCTATTCCTTCTCAACGCGGAACGACCATACGGTCAATTGTTGAACTGACAATGGGCTTGAAATTAGTCTATAAAATATTACCTCGACTTTCTGAAGTGCTATTACAAGACAAGAGCTTGAGTTATTTACGCTATGTTCGTAGGGTTCAACCAGAAGATTTATTGGGTGGTGAAATCTTAAAAAATGATCAGTTGACGATTGGTAAATATGCTAACGATCAAACAATCCTTGTTACTGGTGCTGCCGGTTCAATCGGTTCTGAACTGAGTCGTCAAATTGTTGCATATGGTGCAAAGCGAGTTGTCCTTTATGACTGGTGGGAAAATGGAATTTTTGAACTCCGAAACCAGATAATTGAAAACGACCCAGACGCCGATGTGCTTTATGTTATTGGTGATATTAAAGATGTTACGAGAATTAATCAAGTTGTCGAACAGTACAAGCCTTCTACTATCTTCCATGCCGCAGCCTATAAGCATGTTCCTTTGATGGAAGCCCATGGATCCGAAGCCGTAAGAAATAATATTATTGGTACAAAAACCGTTGCAGAGGCTGCGATAAAATATGGTGTCAATAAGTTTGTACTTGTTTCAACAGATAAGGCAGTCAACCCTACAAATATAATGGGTGCAACAAAACGCGCCGCCGAGCAGGTAATTCACCTTCTGGCTCAATCACAGTCAACCACAACCTTTTGCGTTGTTCGGTTCGGGAACGTCATCAATAGTAACGGAAGTGCGATTCCTTATTTCGAGCGACAAATTGAGACCGGTGGTCCGGTAACGGTAACTCACAAAGACGTTACTCGTTTCTTCATGACAATTCCAGAAGCTGTGCACCTTATTTTGCAAACTTGGACTATGGGCGAAAACAATGACTTATTTGTTTTAGACATGGGTGAGAGTATAAAAATTATTGATCTTGCACGTGCACTTATAACACTCCATGGTTATATTCCAGAAGAAGAGATTAAAATAAGCATCGTTGGCTTACGACCTGGCGAAAAATTGTACGAAGAAGTTCTTGTTAAGGAAGAAGAAACGCTTTCTACTTCAATTGAGAAAGTATTCCGCACTAAGAATTATATGAATTTCGACCAAGCTCTTTTTCTTGAGAACCTAGAGAAGCTCATTGTTTCAATAGATAGCAATAGGTTTGATAACAATGTTGTACGTACTGCACTGCAGGAAATCGTTACGACATACACTCCTGCAAAACATTAATCAACGACACTCTCTATAGTGACTAACAGGATGATATAATAAACCACATGATTACTGTAATAATTGCCGGAGGGTCTGGTACAAGACTTTGGCCTCTCTCAACAAGTGACTATCCAAAACACCTTCTTAAATTAACTGGTGAACGCACATTGCTTCAATCTGCTTTCGATCGCGCTAAAGAAGTAGGCGACACTGTGTATGTCGTAACTGAAGCTGGCCATGCACATCACGTCAAAGATCAACTTGATCAACTACCCGAAGAAAACTTTCTAATTGAACCAGGCCGCCGTGGAACCGGCAACTGTATCGTATTTGCACTTGATATTATTAGTCGACGACATGATCGTGATGAACCAATCGCTTTTGTTCATTCTGACCACAATATTCGTGATGTTGAAGGTTATGCTCGCTCGTTAAACCTTGCTGCCGATGCTTCATCAAAAAGTAACAAAGTAACTTTAATTGGTATCGAGCCAACATTCCCATCTGTCGGTTTTGGCTATATTGAACGTGATGCCGAAGTGGGTGAAACCGATGCCTTTGCAATTCAGTCGTTTAAAGAAAAACCTGACTTCGAAACAGCTAAGGGCTATGTTCACGCCGGAAACTATCTATGGAACTGCGGTTACTTTGTTGGTTCTGTAAACACTTTCTTGTCAGAAATTCAACGCGTTTCTCCTACGCTTCAAGCGAGTTTTGACACTTTGTCTGGCGTAGACGAGCCACTTGGCCAAGTTTACAACGAGGCGTACCTGTCTTTGGCTGACCTTGTTATTGATTACGAGCTTGCTGAAAAGTCGGACAACCTTGCAGTTGTTCCTGCGACGTTTGACTGGATGGACATTGGTTCATTCAAAGATTTGCACGAAGCAAATGAATCTGACGAAGCGGGCAACTTTTTCAAGGGTAAAGCAATCTATGACGATGAACTTCAAAATGTATACATCCAAAACGAAGAAGAGAAACCTGTGGTTGTCATTGGCCTTGATAATATTGTTGTTATCAACACCCCGAATGGTATTCTTGTTGCCCGTAAGGACTTGAGCCAGAAGGTAAAGGACGCTGTTGCTAAGATTAAGAACGATCAGGCTAAATAATGAAAAAAGTTTTAGCATTTGATTTAGATGATACGCTAGCGATAACAAAATCACCAATGAGTGACCGAATGTCGGAAGTCTTGAGCGAAATTCTCGAACACTTCGAAGTGTGTATTATTTCCGGTGGTCGGTTCGAACAGTTTAAGATGCAGGTAATCGATCGACTTCATGTAGGCCCTCACCAATTAAACCGTCTTCACCTTATGCCAACGTGTGGAACGCGCTATTATCGATTTAACGAACTTAACAAAGAATGGCAAATTCAATACGCAGAAGACCTCACCGAAGAGCAAAAGCAGCAAATTCAGGACGTACTTGAGGCTTCTGCAAAAAAGCTTGGTTTATGGGAAGCTACTCCGGCCGGTGATATTATTGAAGATCGCGGAAGCCAGATAACCTTTTCAGCACTTGGGCAAAAAGCTACTCCAGAAGATAAATATGCTTGGGACCCAACGGGCAGTAAGAAGCTAGCGCTTCGTGATTTAGCCGCTGCATCACTTCCAGGACTTGAAGTTCGCGCTGGTGGATCTACTTCAATTGATGTCACACGTGAAGGTATCGATAAAGCTTACGGTATGCAGAAACTTATGGATGCAATTGATGTGAACAAAGAAGATGTCCTTTTCTTCGGCGATCGTCTGCAGGAGGGTGGCAACGATTATCCAGTAAAAGCTATGGGAATCGATAGCCTTGAAGTTACAGAGTGGGAAGATACTGCAGCACGACTCGAAACCATTCTTGCACTAATAAAGTAGCACCATGCTCGTTATCGCTCGTTCTGCTATACAATAGATGAAATGAGAGAGAAGATGACAGGCAGGGTATTGCCATTGGAGGGCCTTAGGGGACTTGCAGCTATTAGTGTAGTGATTTATCACTACTTAGTACTCGTGTTTCCTGTTATGTACTATGGGCCAGTCACAGCTCAGCATACTCGATTTGAGGACAACCTGCACGGTAGTCCTTTGATGTCACTTATATCAGGAAGTTTTGCAGTATCGATTTTTTTTGTCCTGAGCGGTTTCGTATTAACGGTTGGGTATTTTCAGACTAAAGATATAAATATAATTAAACGGCTTGCAACGCGACGCTATCTTCGGCTTATGGTTCCAGCCCTGGCGTCGGTAATAATTGCATGGGTATTAATTGTCCTTGGACTGTCGCATATTCAACAAGCTTACGCTATAACATTATCACCCGGACTTAATCTTACCTGGGATCAGAACACCAGCTTTTTTAAAGCACTGTATGAAGGTAGTGTCGGTATTTTTACTGGTGGAAATACATTTGGGTATAACTCTGTACTTTGGACGATGAAATATGAATTTTTAGGGTCTTTTATAGTATTTGCAGCAGCAGTGTTATTCGCTAAATCAAAGTATAGGTATATTGTTTATCTCGTTTTAGCCGTCGCTCTATTTAATACATGGTTTATCGGGTTTATTATTGGTATGTTAATTGCGGATTTGTATGTAAACAAGGCAGAGCTTATCGAAAAACTTAAAGTAAGGTATGCGGTACTTATGCTAGCGACTGCTGTTTTCTTAGGTGGGTTTCCATGGAATGGTGCAGAGCTTACTATCTACAGGTATTTGCAAATTCCTACTTTTGATACATTTCAAAACCAAGCTGTATGGGGGGCGCTAGGTGCAGCTTTGTTGATTGTCGCCATATTCCGAATAGGCATATTGCAACGAGTATTAAGCTCTCCGCTAATGACGAAAATCGGTTCTTATACCTATTCTCTCTATTTAGTTCATCAGCCAATTATCTACACTCTTGGAATGACGCTATTTGTATTAATTTTATCGTCAACCGGCTATACAATGGCAGTTGTTTTGGCTGGATTACTAACGGCGCCACTTATCGTAGTGGCCACTGCTATTTTCCATAAATATGTTGAAGCTCCATCGATAACTTTATCCTCAACTTTTGATAAATTAATAAATAATCAAATAACTTTCGCATCCGTTTTCACTCAATCCTATCGGACTTTCTGGAAAAATTTTAGATTAGTTTTATCAAGAATCTTTCTTACAAAAGAAACCGTTTATGAAGTAGATAATAAAAATATTTAATATATTCAAATGAAATGCCCTCCTAGAAGGGCATCTCTGCATCCTTTCTAAGAGGGCGGGTTGTTGGTGGTTCTGCGAAACGGTGAGCTCACTCTGAGAAGAGCAGTGCTCTTGTTCCTTGGGGAGTGCGGCTCAGAACCTCGTTGCCGAAGACGGATGACTCGATTTCGGTCGAAAGCAGCACCTGGGTGTTTGCTTGAGACACGGTCGCCTTCCATTCGCCGATGTGAAGACTGTCGAGCGTGCCGGCCTTCCACGACGTGTCCTTGAGTGAGAGGAAGATGAAGTCGCCTCGTACATCAAGCTTTGTCGCGATGCCTTTCGTGAGCGTGGAATTGCTTTCCACTATCACTTCGGTTCCGACGTATACGTACGCACCTTGTTGGGTCATTATTGGTGGCATTGCATGAACCTCTCGTTTGGCTGGAACAGAACAACTTACAGATAAGATTATCATACTCAATTTCGTATTAACACATTTGCGATTCTGAAAATATACATAGAGACGAAAAATTGCTATGATTAGCACAACATTATAAAGAGACGGTTATGGCACATGGGCAAAAAAGAAACTTCGAAAAAAATTGAAGCCGTAGCTGAAGAAGCCGCTGAAGTAGTTGTAGAAAAAAAGACTACTAAGATGAAGCAAAAAGTTGGTTTTCATTTACGAAACTTGGTAAGCACCAAGAAGCGAAAAATATTAGTAATTCTTGCGAGTGTTGTTGTGCTACTTGCTGTTATTTTTGCTGTTCCTTTTACCCGCTTCTTTGTATTAAGCCCTTTTGTTAAAAAGGATGTCACCGTAAGTATCGTTGATTCTAAAACGAACAAACCCGTTTCCAATGTGAGCGTGAAGCTAGACGATATCTCTTCACAAACTGATAAAGATGGTAAAGCTATATTTAAATCAGTACCAGTTGGTGACTATGCACTGAGGGTCACAAAGCAGTATTATCAAGATTACACCGCTCGCTATCGAGTACCCGTGTTAAGTGCTCCAGAATCACCTAGTTATGATATTAATGCCATTGGTCGACAGGTTGTTGTGAGTGTTGCAAACAAAATTTCCGGAGATATGCTTTCGGATGTTGTCGTTGAAGCATTGGGTACAAGAGCAACTACGGACAGTGAAGGCTTAGCAACTATTATTCTTCCACCTAATGAGAATGTCTTAAAGGCAAAACTTACAAAAGAAGGGTACCGCGTTGGCGATGTTGAGTTAAAGGTTGATGAAACTATTGTGAATAGCTATACATTAGTGCCTTCTGGATCAATTTACTATCTAAGCAAGGCAACCGGTAAAATAAATGTCATGAAATCAGGCATTGATGGTGGAGGAGCGACTGTTGTAGTTGCTGCGACCGGTCAAGAAAGTGATTATGAAACGTCGTTGTTGTCTTCGAGGGATTGGCAATATTCTGTGCTTAATGCAACTAGGACGGACAACAAGCAAAGACTATATCTATTAGCCGCTGGCAACGAAGATCTGAGTGTTATAGATGAAGGCGACGCAACATTTAACCTTGTGGGCTGGTCGGGTCATACCTTCATTTACACCGTCTACCGCAACGGTATTAGCCAATGGAGTTCAAAACAACAGGCACTTAAAAGCTATAATGCCGATACTCGAAAAGTCACCGTTCTTGATGAAACAAGTGCTTTTGGTACGAATGTGTACGATTATATACAAGAGAACTTAGGTAGTGTGTATATCATTAAAGACGAGATTGTATATCTTAAGTCGTGGTATTCCAATAGTATGTCAATTTTAACAAGCAACACCGATAAGGTACCTACACTTTATTCAGTTAATCCTTCTGACGGTTCAAAAAAGAAAATAAAAACCTTTGCTGCCGGCAAGAGTGTCAGTATGAAGCTTTATGAACCACAAGGTTTGTATTTACAGGTGTATAACCCATCTGTCTTTTATGAATATGAAGATACAAAAATTAAAGAAATTTCCGGCTTAAGTGATAATCAGTTTAATGCTTTTTATCCAACATTCCTCATTTCCCCTAGTGGAAAGAAGACCTTTTGGTATGAACCGCGTGATGGTAAGAATACTATCTTTATTGGCAACGAAACAGGAGGAGATACGAAGACAATTGGCAACTTGTCTGAATACACTCCATACGGTTGGTATGGCCAGAACGATGAGTATATATTACTAACGAAAAGCGGAAGTGAACTTTATGTCAGCTCTGCTTCAAAAGTTATAGGCGAGGACGGTTATCAACCACTCAAGATAACTGATTACCACAAGACACGTACGTATCCAGGATATGGCTATGGATATGGTGGACAGTAGTTCTTAGTTGGTAATTAGATATCGATAATAAAACAATCAAATTAAAGGTCACTTCGGTGACTTTTTCTTATTGAATATTAAAGTATTTCTAAGCTTCTTTTCAACTTTAAAAATTGTTGTAAAAGTAGCTCCTTTTTATACCTTGACTATCTGTTAACGGAGAGTATATTGGATTTTTATGGAGCTTAAAAACATGAATGAAAAAGAACAAAAGACCTTATATTCTGTTATCGAAATCGAACAACCGATGGGATATGGAAAAGGTAAGATTAGTTACGAAAATTATATCTCAAGTGAAGTCTTTGACCCGGAAGTTGAGGAACGATTTTTCGAAATCATTCGTGATCTCGAGGCGTTTATCGAAGTGCAAGAATCGGACGATGGTTGTATAGATGGTCGTTGGACGGTTGAGCTATATGTAAACACCGACGGTGAGTTTGAGCTTGTTATTGCCGATAACAGTAACCACGAACGTCCAAAAGTTGCTGGTGGTGGATATGTAACTGGCCTTGCGATGCGTCTTGGGGCAATTGGTCGCGGTTCGAGCATTGATGAAGACTTAGTAACAACTGCCGAGGCATTCGCTGAAAATGATATTTACTGTGGTGCGCACTCAGCCGGCCATACCCACGTTGACGAGAATGGCGTCGAAGTTGGAACTGGTTGTGGCGCTAACGATGAATTCCCTGTCATCCTTCACAACGGTGTTGCGTACAAAAACGAAATTAAGAAATCTATGGGAGATTTGCTGGGTGCGGTCGGTATGGAATTCGACGAAGACTTGTTCGACGAAGTTATTGCTAACTGGGAAGCGGTGCTAGCTGACGAGTCGTATTTTGCCGGCAGTACTGGTGCATCTCGCTTGCAGAAAATCTTAAACCTCCAGGCGGAAAAATCAATTGAAGCCGGCGGCCGTAAACCTGTCGCGGTAACGAAGAAGCTAGAGGGCGCACATAAAGAAATTGCTATTGTGATTAACTTTGCCGACAAGAAGACATTGAGCCAGGGTGTGCTCGCGCAAAAGCTCGCTGAAAAGGTATCTGAAAGGCAAGGCGTACCTGTTGAAGAAGTTGATAGGGCAATCTTGCCGCAATCATTTGTCGTTGATGCGTGGCGTGTTGTGCAATTGGCAAATACCTACACTGATGAAAAAGAATCAGCGCAAGCATTGTACGCAGGTGTTGTTTACCAACTTGCAACCGCAGCGACGCTTACTGACGGTTCGTTAAAGATGGCTGTCTACAAACCAGAGTAGTCTTGAACGACTTTGCGCATTTTTGTTGCAAACAACCCCTTATCGAATCGCTTCGCTTTTCGGTGCAAAGTAGCAGGCAAGAAATTAATCTTGTCTGCTTTCTTTATTGCGTCAACAAGGCTCGCGACTGATTGGGTTTTAAACAGCACGCCGGTTTCGCCATCTTGAACGATATCTAATGCACCACCTTTGGCGTAGGCAATTACGGGTGTGCCAGCAGCGAGCGCTTCAGCAGCTGAAATACCGAAGTCTTCTTCGTTAGGGAACAGAAAGGCTTTGGCGGATTGCGCTTGTTTTACTAACTCTTCGTCGCTAATACGACCAGTGAATGTAATGGTTGTTCCGGCAAGCTTCTTTAGACGCTCTGTATCGGGTCCACTTCCAATAACGGTTAATTGCGCACCGAGTTGGTTGCAAGCTTCAATTGCTAGGTCAAAACGCTTGTAGGGCACATGCCTGCCCCATAGTACATATCCACTGCGCTCGCCTTTTGGGCTTGGGGTGAAACGGTCGACGTCAACCGGGGGGTGGATGACGGTACTTGGCCTGCCGTAATACAGCTTAATACGTTCTTGCGTGACGGTTGAGTTAGCGATAATAACATCAATGCCTTCGATAGATTCGAGGTCAAGTTTGCGTTGCTGTTGTACGAGCACAGGAATAAGTGGACGGATAAGTGGCGTCAATTTACCGAATTTAAACTCTTTCTTAAATTCTTCGTAGTGGCTCCAGTAATAACGAATTGGTGTATGGATGTAGGCAATGTGAATTTGCCCAGGACGTGTTTTGCGGACCGCCTTCGCCTCGGCGCTTGAGGTACTGATAATGATATCGAATTCAGATAAGTCGAGCTTACGGAAGGCCTTAGCGCGTAAGGTAGGCCAAAGAACGTGCTTGTAACGTAATGATTTTGGAAGTTTTGTTTGTAGCTCGGTAGTGCGAACGTCAATATGCTTGAAAGCTGGCATTTTCTCGGCGTCATACACTGAGGTATAAATTGGTGCTTTTGGGAATAGTTTATGAATCTCAAGCAATAACGGTTCGGCGCCACCCATATTTGTAAGCCAATCGGTAACGAGGGCTATTTTAGGAGCTTTTGCGTTCGGCATTATTTTGCCCCTCGGCCTCGAAGCACTATCCAAAATGTTTTAAAGAGAATCTTGATATCTAACCAGAAGGTCCAGTTTTGAGCGTAGAAAAGTTCGAGTTCAATGCGATCTTCGAAGCTGAGGCTGCTGCGGCCAGATACTTGCCATAAACCGGTCATACCAGATTTCACACTGTGAAGTAGCGCGGTGCGGCCGTGGGCTAATTTCACTTCTTGTGGAAGGATTGGGCGGGGGCCTACGAGGCTAATGTTTCCTAGTAGTACGTTGAAGATTTGTGGTAATTCGTCGATTGAAGTTTTGCGAAGCCAGACGCCAAATGGAGTAATGCGAGGGTCGTTTTCAACTTTGCGGTTTTTATTATATTCCTTTACGAGGTCATCACGACCCATAGCTTTGAACTCTTCGGCGGCATCTTTTGTACCATACTGCGCACCCATGCTGCGGAATTTAATCATACCAATTGGTTCAGAGAAACGACTGAGGCGTTTACTGATGTAGAAGGCTGGGCCACGATCAACAAGCTTTTTAATAAGGTAGACAATAAAGAGCGGAATAGCCAAGATGATTATCAATAATAAACTTACGATGAAATCAAAGATTCGTTTAACAATTGCACCCCAACCGACTAATGGCGTTTGGTAAACGGTAATCATTGGGTAGCCAAGAAATACGTCGACAGTATTTTTGCCGGAGTAGAATTCTGATTCGCCTGGGATAAAGCTGTAATCAATATGGTGTGTTTGTGTAGCCGAAAGGATTACCTGGTTACGTTCAGGGTTTTCGTAAAGGTCTGTTTGAATAATTGCAGATACACCCAGTTCACGGATTTGTTTCAACGCAAGTTCGGGGCTTGAAAAATAAATAGCAGTTGAAGAATCGGGCAGAATTCGCTTCGGTCCGGCAATTGCTACAACTTCAAAACCACTTCGTTTTGTATCAGCTAAACTAATGGCAATGTCTTTAGTTGCACCGGATGAACCGATAAGGAGTACGCGCTTTACCCCTTTACCGAACCTGAAGCTGAGGTTACGAATTAAACGCATCACTTCGCGCTCGAAAATAATCAGCAAGAATGAAGCAGCGAGTGTGTAAGCCGCAACAAGGCGGGCAGGGAAGAGGTCTTTATCGCTGACGTATTCGAAACCAACTACTAAAAGAATCCCAAGCACTGCACCGATGGCGATTTTGCTCCACTCAGCGAGGCGACGGTTATAAGTATTTGGTTGGTAGAGGCCAATGAGTCCAAAGACGGCAATCCAAGCTGGAATAATGAACAGGAAAGCGAAGGCGTAATCGCTCGATTGAATATTGTGGAGCAGTGGGCGAGGATCATATTGTACGCGGGCAATGTAAGCAACGGTGAACGCAGTAATTAATACTAAGGCGTCAACGAGCATGAGTATGAGGCTGTAGAGTTTGGAATTTCGACGAGTCATAAGTAGTGCTATTGTACCATTTTCTGGGTTACACTTAGAGGGTATGGTGAAAAAGACAGCAAATATTGATTGGTTGGGTAAAATTTATATCGGACTTTTATTGGTTGTCTTTGGGGGAATTGTCCTCCACGCCCCGTTCTCGGTCGGATTTACGTCGTTTTTTCCAGATTATGAACTTCTTATTAAATCGTGGAAAGAAATTTTGCTTGGCGTCGCAACACTCGTGCTTTTGGGATTATTAACAATTCATAACCGTTGGAATATCTTTAAGCAGCCTTTGTTCCTGTTAATTGCAGCCTTCGCGGTTTTGAATATCGCCCTCGTTCCGCTGTACTTCACAGGTATTGAGTCGACACTGGCCGGCATTCTGGTTAACCTGCGCTACCTACTCTTCTTTGTATTGGTGTATGCGGCGTTGATTTTATATCCACAGTACAGTCGATTGTTTATAAAAGTGTTTATTGGTGGCGCGTTGGTTGTGTTGGTATTCGCAATACTGCAACTTACTGTGTTGCCGAATGATTTTTTGAAGTACCTAGGCTACAACTCATCAACGATTATGCCTTATTTGACGGTTGACCAGAATGATAGCTTTATTCGTATTAACAGTACCCTTCGCGGCCCTAACCCCTTAGGTGCGTATGCGATGGTTGTTCTTGTGTTACTTCTGGCTTTCTGGCTAAAGGCTCCGCGTGAAATAACCAAGCGTGAGCAGGTATTTATGGGTATTTTGGGTGTTGGTGGCGTTGTTGCGCTATGGGCGAGTTATTCACGCAGCGCAGTGCTTGGTATTGTTATCGCTATCGGCTTGGTGCTGTTCTCAACCGTTCGAAGGAAGATTGGCAAAACTGTGTGGGTAATTTTAGCGATTGCAGTGTTGGCGGTTGGCGGTAGTTTGATTGCACTGAAAGATACCGACTTTGTATCAAACGTAATTCTGCACGAAGACCCAAGCGAAGGTAACAGTGTTAACTCGAATGATGGCCACGCGGAATCGCTGATTGATGGTACAAACCGGGTTGTAGCGCAGCCGCTTGGTGGGGGAATTGGCAGCACTGGTTCGGCATCGCTGATGACAGATTCGCCGCTTATTATTGAAAACCAGTATTTATTTATTGCACACGAAACCGGTTGGCTTGGGCTTGGGTTATTCGTAGCGATTTCTTGGCTGCTACTTTCTAAGCTATGGCGCGGACGTAAAGATTGGTTTGTGCTTGGAGTATTTGCCGGTGGGGTTGCCCTCGCGTTAATTGGCCTTATTCAACCAGTATGGGTTGATGAAACGGTTGCGATAATTTGGTGGGGCTTAGCTGCGATTGCTTTAAGACGCACCCGTACTAAGGAGTATTTGTAATGACCGAACGTTCTACGAAACGACAAAAAGAATTACTCGACTTTGTTGATATGTTTATTAAAGAGCATGGCTACGGCCCAAGCTACCGTGAAGTGATGAGTGCGCTAGGCTATAAATCGGTTTCAACCGTGGCGATTCATATTAATGGACTTATCGATAAGGGATATTTGCGAAAACGTGATAATTCCGCGCGCTCACTGGAAGTTGTGTCGGCACAGTATGGAACTGGCAATGGTCCAAGTAGTGCTGCTGTTGGTCCGAAGAATACCGCCAAAGAAAAATGGCTTGTTGATGCAGTTCGGGAACGATTTACTGAGTATAAACAGGCGTCTGATTCATCAAAGTTAGATGAACTCTACGTTCTTATTGGCGCGTTAAAAGTACTTGGCTTCGAGGGTGCGTATCAATCGATGCGTTCTGAACTAGCTGAACTCGTAAAGCACTAGTATAATAGGCAACATGTTAAGGGGAAAATTTCACGCCACGAAATCGTGGGCTGCGCGTCATCCACGACGTTTTCTTGTGTATGTCGTCGGTGGCATTCTTGGTTTGATGATTCTTGTGCAGCTTTTTTACCCCGGTGGTACGCTTACGCCATTTACTTCGGTTGAGGGTGTGAAGCTTGGTGGCAGTTCTAAAGAAGACGCAACAAAGTTATTAGATGAAAAGTTTAACAGTTCTAAAGTTGCAGTTTATTTTAATAGTTCTGATTCGGCGTTCTTCAAGGCTACACCTGGCGAACTGGGCATTTCGAGTTCCAACAAAGAACGCATAGAGGGGGTTAACTACCCGTGGTTTTTACGGCTGGTCCCGAGTTCGCTATTTTGGGCACACGCGTTTACTGAAAAGGTAGATGATCTAGAATATCAGCGCGACCAGGATAAGCTAGCGACTTTTGTTGATACGACCTTTGGCGAAACCTGCCATTTAGACGTACGCAACGCCACTGTTGAAGTGAAAGACGACATAATTCAATCAGTTGAAGCCTTCTCGGGTGGGGATTGTGACTTTGAAGACTTGAATGCTAAATTAACTGCCGTAGAACCAAGCATCAAAGGAGCAAACGTGAGTATTAGTGGCGATGAAGTTACCCCGGCTATTTCAACTAAAACTGCCAATGAGCTGGCAAGCCACATTACTGATGTGATTAAAGATGGCATTGATGTAAATGACGGCAAGGACAAGCACAAAATTCCAAAAGAGATTCTGCGCAAATGGCTTGATTTCGGCGTAGTGGATGGCAAGCTGGATTATTCATTCAATGCCGAACGATCTGCCAGTTACTTAGGTGAACGAATTGCTTCGGTAGTAGAGAAGCCAACTGGTGAATCGACAGTTACACTAAAAGACTTTGCAGAAGTCGGCCGTGATGCTGGCCAGAGTGGAATTGTGTTTAACCAAGGCAAGATGCTTGCAAGCATTAAGACAGCGCTTGAAGAGGATGAAAATGTTGTCGCCGTGGAGGTTGATACCATTCAGCCAACCGTTAAATATGTACGCACGTACAGCCCTAATGACACCGCTTTGAATGCGTTGCTAAAGAAGTATGCCGATTCGCATCCCGGCACCTACGGCGTGAGCTTACGTGAGCTGTCAGGCCAACGCCGTAACGCCAGCTACCGGGCTAGCACTGTGTATACGACAGCCAGTACGTATAAGATGTTCGTTGCTTACAGTACCTTGCTGCGAATTGAATCGGGGCAATGGCACTGGACTGACCAAATTAACGGTGGCCGAAACCTAACTGAGTGTTTCGAAGATATGATTCAGCTATCTGATAACGAATGTGCAGTAGCCTTGTTAAAGAAGGTGACCGTAAAGAGTTTGACTGATGAAGCACATGCGATTGGTGCAAATAACACCTCTTTCTTAGTGGCAAATAGCCTGAAATCGACTGCCGAAGATGAATCGTTATTATTATCATTATTAGAAACTGGTCAAATATTAAGCCAACAAACCAGCCGTGACACCTGGATTGCCTCGATGAAAAAGAACGTTTACCGCCAAGGAATCCCGAAGGGAATCCCATCATCAACAGTGGCGGATAAAGTTGGATTCCTCGATGCATGGCTGCACGACGCCTCGATTGTATATAGTCCTAAAGGTACATATGTATTAGTTATTCTGACTGAAAACTCCTCTTGGGCGAACATTGCAGAGCTGGCTGGACAGATAGAAAACCTCCGTTAAAAGGTTATATTGTAAAACTTACGACGTTTTTAGCTATTCTTGACTAATTACAGGGGTATGAGTATAATTATCGAAGTATTCCGACGTAGCTCAATGGTGGAGCAAGAAGCTGTTAACTTCGAGGTTGCTGGTTCGAGTCCAGCCGTCGGAGCCAAGAAAAAAGCCTTAGGTCATAGACCTGGGGCTATTTTCTTTGTGTTCGAAGTTACGGAGTAGTCCAGCCGACCTGTTCATTTAATAATGTTTTAAGTATTGAGGTACAATGAATTAAGACATGAGTAAAAAAGAAGCTGCCGCACGACTAAAAATCAATAAAATGCTTGAAGAATCAGGCTGGCGTCTATTTGATGATATAAACGGACGTGCAAATGTTGACGTTGAAACTCGTTTAAATCCTGGTCAAAAAGTGAATATCCTAACTATAGGGGAAGACTTTGAAAACATTAAGGGTGGTTTTATCGATTATTTGTTGCTAGACGATAACCAAAAACCCATCGCTGTGCTCGAGGCGAAACGAGAAAGTAAATCACCTCTTGATGGTAAAGAACAAGCGCGCGACTACGCCAATCGAACACACGTTCGATATGTTATTTTGAGCAATGGAAACGTTCACTATCTCTGGGATATGATTGAAGGTAACCCTGAGCCTATTCTTAAGCTGCCCACTCCCGACTCTTTAATAGAGAGTAAGAAGTATCAACCGAATCCAACTGCGCTTGCTGATGAAACGGTTAACGATACATACATTGCTTATTCTCAGATTCCTGACTTTGATAAATCGCCACAGTATCAAGCAGGCGGTGAGTCAAAAGCTAAGTATGTGCGTGACAATAAACTAAAAATTATGCGTAAATATCAGGTCGATGCAATTCACGCTATTCAGGACGCAGCACGGGCTGGTAAAAAGCGCTACTTACTTGAAATGGCAACTGGTACTGGAAAAACTCTAACATGCGCAGCAATTATCAAACTATTTTTAAAAACCGGTAATGCCAAACGGGTTTTGTTTCTAGTTGATCGTATAGAGCTCGAAATACAGGCGCAAGAAGCTTTCGAAAATTCGCTTGGTTCTGATTTTACGGTCTACACCTATAAGGAGCATAAGGACGATTGGGGGACCGCTGATATTCTTGTAAGTACGGTTCAAAGCTTACAAACAAACAACCGATATAAGGATTTATTCTCACCAACGGACTTTGAGCTAATCATAAGCGACGAAGCGCACCGCTCAATAGGTGGCAATGCCCGTGCAGTGTTTGAATACTTTGTCGGCTACCGTGTCGGGCTGACTGCAACACCAAAAGATTATTTAAAGGGTGTGCCTGACGAAGGTCAAAATACTCAAAAAGACTTCGACCGACGTCAATTACTTGATACATATAGTGCTTTTGGTTGTGAAAGTGGTCAACCAACATTCAGTTACAGTTTACTGGACGGTGTTAATGATCCAGACGGCCCATACCTCGTTAATCCAATCGTTGTCGATGCACGAACTGACATCACTACTAAGTTACTCAGCGAAGAAGGTTACGCCGTACACAAAGTAATTGATGAAGAAACCGAAGTTGACGCTATTTTTGGTGCTCGTGATTTTGAACGTAAATTTTTCAATGAAAAAACCAATGAAGTTCTGGCGAAAACTTTCCTTGATAACGCAGACGTAGATCCAATTAGTGCAGAAATTGGTAAGTCGATCATTTTTGCAGTATCTCAACTGCATGCTGCGAAAGTCGTGAATATTCTCAATAAGTTAGCTATGGAGCGCTGGCCTGGCAGATATGAATCTGATTTTGCGCTACAGGTGACGAGTAATGTAGCCGATGCTCAGGACTACACGACTAAATTTAGCAATAATAATCTTCGTGGCAAAACTAGCTGGCTTAACGACTATGACAGCTCACGCACGCGTGTTGTGGTGACCGTAGGTATGATGACCACTGGCTATGACTGCAGTGATTTATTGAACGTAGCTTTTATGCGTCCGGTTTTTAGTCCGAGCGACTTCGTTCAGATGAAAGGTCGAGGCACTCGCTTAAATACCTTTCGCTATATCGATTACAATAATGATGAAAATGTCATTATAGCAGTTAAAAATAATTTTAAGCTGATAGATTTCTTTGCAGTGTGTGAATATTTTGATAACAAGTTTGAGTACGATAAAATCTTAGAATTGCCAAAGAAAATTGAAGGTGCAAATGTTTCATACGCTCCACCATCTATAGACGGTGGTAGTGAAGTAGCTGAGCTGGGCGTGTTGTATGCACGAGGAGTCGACATAGATGAGATTGATAAATTAAAAAACCAAACCACCACAATAATTGATGGTCAAGGCATGCGTATTGACCGTGAAATGTTCCGCAAGTTTAAAGAGGAATTGCAAAACGATAAAACGTTCACTGATCTGTATGATGAAAATCGCGATGAAGCACTCGATTATTTAAAAAACCAAGTTTTTGACAAACCTAATCACTTTATGAATCTCGAAAAAATTCGTAGTTTTTTTAAACTTGACCGTAAGCTATCATTAGTTGAAGCACTCGACATTGTCATGGACAAAATCGAGACTCCGAAAACAAAAGCTGAAATTATTCATGATAAGTTTAATGACGCTGTTTTAACTAAAAACCTTACCGACAAACTAACAGATGACAAAATATTTCACCTTTCATATCAACTTTTTGACGCGTATATTTCGTCGCCAGCAGTACAAATTGCTATCGACGAACATACCTATGGTAATCTAGATCATACCAATCAAATCTCGCTTGAGAAATATATACAATTGCACCAGGTGGGTGTCGCTGATCCGCTCATAAATTACATAAAAGACTATGTCGACATTACAAAGTTAAGGGGATAATCTAAACATGCTACCAGAATTTAAAAAACGTATCGATACACTTCGAGATATTCTTGTTGGAGCAGTTCCATCACCGGCCGGACAAATTGAACAGATCACATACGCACTTATTTACAAGTTTATGAGTGATATTGACGATCAAGCTGCAAGTATACCCGGCGGTAGACGGACGTACTTCACTGGTGAATATGAAAAATATGGTTGGCATGAATTGATGGCACCGACTCTCGGTGCTCACGAACGCCTAATCCTGTACCGCGAAGCCCTGGGTAGTTTAGCAAAGAATCCAGGATTGCCAGAATTGTTTCAGGGCATTTACCAGAATGCCTACCTAACGTTCAACGACCCGCGCGTTCTAACGTTGTTCTTAAAAGAATTGGATAATTTCAAATATTCCAATAGTGATGACATTGGTGACGCATACGAGTATCTACTTCAGATTACCGGGGCGCAAGGTGACGTAGGACAGTTTAGGACACCACGCCATATTATCAAGTTTATTGTAGAGGCTGTAAATCCCACAAAAAGTGATTCGGTACTTGATCCGGCGGTTGGTACGGCAGGATTCTTAATCGGCGCGTATAATCACGTAAAACATCATCATGATGGCATAGATGAAATTTCAGGCTTACCAAGCGAAGAGGAGGAGCGTCTCACTTCTGACGAGTTGGACAAGCTTCATAAAAGCTACCACGGTTTCGACATTGACCCGACCATGGTGCGCACATCTAAAGTGAACATGTATCTTCACGACTTCAAAACACCTGATATTAAAAATCATGACAGTTTAAGCAACGATGATTACTGGAATGAACAGTATGACGTTATCCTAGCGAATCCACCGTTTATGTCGCCAAAAGGTGGTATTAAACCGCATAATAAATTTGGTATTATCGCCAACCGTGCCGAAGTACTTTTCGTTGATTATATCGCTAGCCACCTCAAGCCTACTGGACGTGCTGGTATTGTCGTGCCGGAAGGTATTATATTTCAAAGTGGTAAAGCTTATAAAGAGCTACGTAAAAACTTAGTTAATAATTATTTGTATGCAGTTGTTAGTCTGCCTGCTGGTGTTTTCCAGCCGTACAGCGGCGTTAAAACTAGCGTCTTGCTGCTAGATAAAGACTTTTCAAAGCAGCGCAATGAAGTTCTATTTGTAAAGATTGATAATGATGGATATAGCTTGGGTTCTCAACGTCGTGAAACTAATGGCAGCCAGTTTCCCGAAGCTCTCGAATTGATCAAAAAGTTTAAAGAAGGAAAAGAGATAAGCTCAGATTTTGCTCATTCGGTATCAAAAGAACTGATTGTAAAAAGCGATGACTATAATCTGAGCGGTGATCGATACTTATCCGAAGTAGCAACAGACACTTCTGCATGGCCTATCGTTGAAGTGGGTAAGTATCTGGATTACGTAAGAGGTTTAACATATAGCAAGAGCGACGAAACAAACAAGGATGCAAGCCTTAAGGTACTGCGAGCTAACAATATAAACTTAAAAGGACAGATTATTCTTGATGATGTTAAAACTATATCAACTAGTGTAAGAACAAAAGAGACACAAAAACTTCGCAAAAACGACATATTTATTTGCTCGGCAAGTGGGAGCAAAGATCATGTTGGCAAAGTTGCATTTATTGATTCTGACACTGGTTACTTCTTTGGAGGATTTATGGCAGCATTGCGTACACATGATGGACTCGATCCTAAATACCTCTTTTACTACTTGCGCAGTGAGAAGTTTAACTTATATTTGAGAAGTGCTATCAGTGGATCAAATATTAATAATTTAAACTCCCGAATACTTGGCGCGTTCAAAATACCCCTTCCGCCTGTCGAAATTCAGCGTAAAATCTCAGCAGAATTAGATGGTTATCAAAAAATCATTGACGCCGCTCAAGCGATCGTCAATTCATACAAACCTATAATTAAGATTAACCCCAATTGGAAATATACAAAGCTTGGTGACGTATTTGAGATGGTAAACGGAAGAGGCTTTAAGACTTCTGAATGGTCACCTACTGGACTCCCAATTGTTCGAATCGCAAACTTAAACAGTAACGATGCTACATATAATTATTACGATGGACTTTATGACGAGAAGATTGTTGTAAATGATGGAGATTTGTTATTTTCATGGTCTGGTACTAGGGGTACATCATTTGGGCCGCATTTGTGGCGCAGGGACAAGGGCTTACTAAATCAACATATTTTTAAAATGAACGCAAAAAATATACCAATCAGTTTAGAATTCGCGTATTTTTACTTGAAAACAATAGTACCTGCAATAGAAGCTAAGGCCCATGGTTCAGGCGGTTTGGTTCATATTACAAAACCTGAGCTAAATTTATTTGAGATTCCTACTCCCCCGATTGAGGAGCAACAACGAATTGTAGACCAACTTCAATTTGAACAGGAACTTGTTAATACAAACATAAAGCTCAGCGGAATTTTTCAACAAAAGGTTAAAGATAAAATTGCTGAGGTGTGGGGCGAATAGATGCTTACGGATCAATTTGAGCTTCTTGCCAGATATCTACCTCGTGATGTGAATATGGGGCAAAATCTCGACTATGTAAATTATCATAGTCGAGCGATCCATGTGAACGGTGAAAATGATCTGTACACTTTAGAGTATTTTGCTTTTCATATACTTTGGATGTCATTCTTAGAGAAAATCACCCACCTTTTATATATGTACGACGAATCTGGTGTGAAAACAGCACTTGGTAACGATGGAAGTGCAAACCGTGTGCTTTCAGACTCTATTTCGCTTTACGATTTATCAGCAATTAACGAAAAGAAATTATGTGAAATTACAAAGTATCCTCTGATTGGTTATCACGGAAATCAAATAGGTAACTTGCGAGAGTTGGTTGATAAGAGAGACCATATAGCGCATTGTTCGGGCGTACTAGATTTACACGAAGAAGATATTCTTCAGTATGCCCGTAGGTGCGTAAGATACACTATGGAGATTAATGACAGAATCAACGTCGTTATACTAGCGCGCTGGGATAGCTTCATTATTTTTTTGAACGGTAATAATCAGCAGTATTCGCTTGTACACGATGCGGTGATTGAATACTTATCGAGGGACGCAGTATCTCTAGTGGATATTGAAACGATATTAAAGATGAGGACAATTTCTGACAGCGCTTTAGAAGAGAGCAACTTTAGGGGAAATCTTGCACTAATGCAACTTGCGTTCGTAGCTGAAGATTATGATATAGATCTTGATATCTCCGAAAATTATAAAGCCACAATTTTAAGTCATACAATCACCGAAGAACAGAAGGCTCAGGTGCAGGATGAGAATGAGGCATACGTAAGATTTAGAGTGAGATTAGTCAAATAGAAATTCGTTACGTTTTTTAATGCTTAGCAACGCAATGAACCGTGTTTCGTTAACCCAGCACTTCAATGGTCCACTCAATCCCATACCTATCCCTAAACATCCCAAAGTAAGTCCCCCACGGACTCTCGTCCATTGGCATCTCAATCGCTCCACCTTCAGTCAGCCCGGCAAATATCCTGTCAGCCTCTTCGCGACTCTCTGCGCTCACCGATATCTTCGACCTGTTCTCGTTTTCATTTACCGGACCCAAGCCTTCCGGAACGTCATTAGCGATTAATACGTTTCCACCAATAGGCAAAACAATTCGCATAATTTTATTCGCATCTTCTTCTGGAATAGGGAACTCATCACTCTCGAGATCTTTGAAGCGTACAATGTTCGTGAACTCTCCGCCGAATACGGATTTGTAAAAGTAGAAAGCTTCTTCGGCGTTTCCATTGAAGTTGATGTAAGGGTTGATAGTTGCCATAAATGAGTCCTCCTTAGCGAGTAGCTAGTTATGCTTCTATTTTAGCAATAATGATAATGTTTGTAATTTAATTATGCATTACGTACACTAGCTCCATGTCTTATGAAACAACCCGCGACGAAGTATCTATCCTCAATGCTGCTATTAAAGAGCTCTACGAAAAAGGTGACCCATTAACCATGACCGCTCGTGCTGATGGAGTTAAGCCAGAACTTCGCATACACTCGTTTGACCCTTTGTCTTACGAGGAATTTGGATCGTTTCGTAACAGAGCACCACGTATTGTGGGTACGCTCATTCTAAGATCGCTGTTGATTGCTCCGGCTTACCAAAGTACACGTGTCTTTTTAGGGGCTGAAACCGAGCATGGTGGCTTTGGAATCACTGCAGGAGCTCAACAGCTGAATAAACTTGCGGAGCAGTTTGGCCGAGAGCCTGCTTTTCGTATTGCATAAGATTATTGAAATATTTAAAGAGTGGGCAACGGAATAGTTTTATAATGAGAATAACAACCGGTATTGCAAGTACAACCCATATCGATAGGCGTGGTACTAGGTTTGCTAAAGAGAATCTGATAAGTATGGCTGAAACTATTACCAAGAAATATCTTCCATACACCAATGAACATGACCCTGATCAACTGTTAGGAATTGTGCTTTATGGTGAAGTGTTTCAACTTAACGACGGTGAGTTTGCACTTGGGTTTGTAGCTGGTGAATTTGAATCTCAAGAGGATCGTGATGAGTACATTGTGGGTATGAAGAATACTAACCCCGACAGCTTTAAGAAATTTCTCAACATACCCACCCTTCGTATTTCTCAAACAATTCATAATATGGTTCCAGACCCTATAAAGCCAGTTGTACAATCAGAACTCTCACTATCCGAGTCACTCGCTTTACACTTAGATTACACGAGAGTTAATGACGCTGGTCAGGTTTATGAAATACGTCAGTTTGTAGACAAGACAGACGGCCTGAGTATAGAGGTATACCCTAAAGATCATAATTATCAGCAACATTACCATGTCATATCGATCCAACGAGGCATTAACGCACGTTTTGATACAAAGACCCATGAGCTAATAAGCCATAAATTGGGACGCATTAAGGCAAGTGACATAAAGAAGATCCAAGCATACTTCAAACATCCAGCTAACCAGCAGCGGCTTGATGAGATTGTCGCTAAGATGTATAAAGATATTTAGCCTGTTGGCACACGCTATAAACTGAATGGAAAAATAGTCATGTCCTCAAAACTCATTATCATCCGCGGCAACTCCGCCAGTGGCAAATCCACCGTGGCATCTCGCCTCCGTAGTCAACTCGGTGAAAAAGTGATGTTCCTTCAACAAGACGTTCTACGTAGAGATATTCTAAAAGTCGAAGACAAAGAAGGAAACCCGGTCATCGGCCTTATTGAACAGCTCGCAATATACGGCAAAAATAGCGGCTACGATGTACTACTTGAGGGTATACTTACCAACTCTAAATATGGCGACATGCTAAGAACCTTACTTTCCAAATTTGACGAAACACACGTGTATTATCTCGGCATTTCTTTCGATGAAACGCTTCGCCGACATAACCTCCGCCATCAAAGCAGTGATTTTGGCGAAGCTGAGACGAGGGAGTGGTGGAGAGAGGAAGATTATCTTGGGACAGATGGTGAAAAGATTTTAAACGAACACGTATCCGAAGATGATTTGGTTAGTCTGATACTAAAAGATATCCAGCGGAAGCAATAAAGTATACTTATCTAATGAAAACAAAATACTGCATCATGTTCGCCGGCGTCCCCGGCAGCTCTAAGTCACCCATTGCCCACCACATAGGCTGGAACTTAGGTTTGCCAATATTTAACAACGACACGCTCCGAACCGAAGTAAAAGAAGACTTGCTTGAGTTCAACCAAGAAGAATACGAAAAGCGACGTGATGACCGTATAGAAACACTTATGAATAGGGGCAAACCATTCATATACGATGCGAGTGTTGACCGTGCCTGGGAGTTTCATAGCAAAAGGGTTGAAGAAACTGGTTACGAAGTATTTATTATTAGTATGGACCTGAGCGAAGATTTGCTCAGTAAAATATACGAAGCGAAAGATTATAAAGAATTCTCAAAACTAGAATTTCGACAACCAGAGCATGATGCTTTCTTAAAAGAACATGGCCATCTCGTCAACTTGCATATTAACGATGACAACTTTGCAGATAGATTAGAAATATCTTTAAGTGCAGCTCGTAACTGGATTAATCAGTAACTCCTTCGGCGTCGATAACGTTGTTGCGAACTGTCTTTGGTTTATAAGGCACGACTAGCCATAAAATTACATATGGTATAAACCCAGGAAAGCCACCGGGGAGTAACAATATAACAAAAACAACCCGTACGATTGTCGGATCAATTTTAAAGTATTCTGCCAGGCCACCACATACGCCGGCTATTTTTTGATCGGTAGTAGAGCGGTAAAGTCTTTTCATAGAGTAATTATATCAATCATTTACTTTGAGTACTAAGAATGTACCAATTCAGAAACAGCGCTTTGGTTAAAGGTGTCGCTATACACCGCAACTACCTTGTGTCCAATAGAATGAAGCTGTTGTGCTAATTCGTTCGATGCGCGAATTGCTGCTAAAGAGGCTTCGATGGTTGTTGGATCAAAGAAGCTGGCCCCTCGCTTGCTTATGCGTCGCTGCAACTCAACAGCGTGCTCGTCAGTTGTTCCTGTTTGAGATACTCGTACATCAAGCTGTAGGCGCTCTCGTCCGGGCCTGTGCTTAACGATTAGCTCATGGTCCAGTGCGGCACCAGCCATATTGCGACCAAGTACGTATTGGAAGATGAAGCGTTTATGCGCTGGGTCAGAGTCGAGAACTACACCGCCATGTATGTCGTCAACTCGTGCAGCTTCTTGGTGGGCACGATATATTTTTTCGTAAAAATGGTCAGTTTCGTTTATTCGCCCTTCGTCGATACCTTGCTCTACGAATGATTGGTGCCAACTATCATCATCCCAAGAGGCGATATTAGTACCGCTCATTACAGGAAGACTCAGTTGTTCACCAAGGATACTTGCTGCTGTTGTTTTCCCTGCACCATCCGGACCAAATAAGGAAATAATCATGATTAGTATATTAAATACCCATTTTTTGTTTATGTCAATTAATAATTACAACATTAGTTTGACCTAAGCTGATATATCTGCTATAAATACTACATGAATAAGCAAAATCCAGCTAATACTCCCGAGTTCAACACTTTGAAATCGCGAAACGAAAATATACGCGAAGCAATTCTTGAAGGAAAAATACCAATGCTTCCTTTCGAGCAAAAACAACTTGAAATCGAACTATTAGGCCATACTGCCACTCAAAATGAACTCAGTAGATTACTTGGTGAAGCTATGCAAACCACTTCTGAGACATGGCACGACAACGCCCAAGCCGATGCTGTAACTATGCAATCTGGTATTCTTGTACAACAAGCTAACGGTGTTCTATCTGCCCTTAAGAACCGTTTTATTATTCCTTATGAACATGACGAAAAGAGCAAAGTAAGTATCGGTGCGCTTGTTAACGTGTTTATTGGCGCTTATCCTGAAACAATGTTTATGACAGGACGCCAACGGTCCCTTCCTGAAAGCGTTACTGCTGTTGTAGGTGAGGATACGACTGCCGTTAACGTGCAAAGCCCACTTGGTGAAGTTATATTCGATAAACCGGAAGGTACAGTTGCATCGTACCGCGTAGGTGATCGCCAACTAGAGGTAACGATTGTTTCGATTGAATATCCTGACTTAACACCTGCAACAGAAGGCTAAAAAATGAGCGCCGAAACTCCCCGCTATACTCTATGGCTGGATTGTGAGTTTACGGGTCTATCAGCTGAAGACGATTTACTGCTTGAAGTAGGGGCTATCGTGACAGAAGGTCTATTTGATGAAGTGGATTCATATGAAGCCGTTGTAGCGCAGAACCCGCTAGCTGTTGCAGTGCGCATGTCGCAAGACAAATGGTGGCCAAGCCGTCCCGATCACAGAGATAAAATGATGAGCGATATCGAACAATCAACCAAATCGCTCGAAATGGTTGATGGGGAATTGGCGGGCTTTGCTGGTCAGTATGTTACTAATGGCATTGTTCCTGCGGGAAATTCACCAACTACCGATCGTCAATTCATTAGCCGCGATTTGCCGCAGTTTAATAATTTATTGCATTATCGAACTATCGACGTTTCGTCGTTTAAAGAAGTTGCACGGCGGTTGGGTATTGAAGAATACCAAAAGACAGAACAGCACCGAGTACTGGCTGACGCTCGCGAATCAATTCAGGAACTCGAATACTTACTTAAAAAGCTCGGTTCACCCGCTACTCGTCATTTAATTGAAAATCGCTAACTAGAAGTGTAGGTCTGAAAGTTTTGTACGGACTTCGTCGTTGCTAAGGCCATGGTGGGTCATGTAAAGACCGTCAGTTGGAACAGTAAGGTGTTTGTCCCAATCAAGGTCGAGTTGAGCAGCAACGGCCTGGAGGGCCTCGACGCTAGGGCCTTCGATTTCTAGGTAGGCAGGAAGGTCTGGCCATTCTTCAAGTTCAACAAGTGTACCATCTGCAAGTTGCCATGTTTCACGGCGGTTTTCTTGGTAGTCAGTTGGAACAAGACCAAAGCTTTCGAGTACTTGAGTTGCATCTTCGAAGTTGTTGACAACTATCTGAGCTTCTTTTTGAGAAGTAATGCTATTATTTTTCGCACTATATTTCGCACTCATAGTAATAACGTCGCCTTCGTCACGAACTCGACCGTAAGTACAATCCATGGTTGCGTTTGCTTCACCACCGTACACTTTTCGACGCATAAGGCGCATTGGGTTTTTTAGCTGTGCTCCTGCGGCTGTAAGTTTTTGCTGAATGTCAGCAATGTCAATCGGGAAAAATTTAACTTCAATTTCTTGTTCAATACTCATAGATGTCTCCTTAGGCGTTCGACTCATTATAATGTGAAGCGAACTGTTTCTGCAAACGAGCAAAATCTTGTGTTCGGTAGTTACTTACTTTTTCGCCTAGTCCGCCGTCGGCCAAGAAATTATCGAGGCGCTGAGCTGTATCCATTTTTTGGATACATGGGCTAAGCCAGTAAGCATCTTCGGCGTCTTTGTAGAAACGAATGCCATAGTAACCTTCATGGCAATCCCCTGCTTTATCAATAGGGCAGTTGTCGCATACGCCTGGCAGGCGAGAGAAGCGTGTTTGCTTGAAGGTGACAATGCGGCCTTCGGGAAGCTCGTAGTCGTAGTTATCGATTGAACAGCCAGCTACAACAGTTCGCGCAACGGGTCGAGCACCGAGCTCGCGCATTAACTTGTAAATTGCCCGAAGTGATGGTTCGCGGTCGCTTGTGTCGGCTTGAAAACGAACGCGTGCCTCTTCTGGAGCGTTTTCCAATAGTCGTATTCCACGGTCGATATCATTTTCGCCGGAAATAACAACGTTAGCTTTAACGTTTATACCAAGTTGGGTCGCAGCGAGCATTGCTTCGTCCATTTTTGCGAGGCGCATTGAGGCGAGCTTGAGATTGTTTTGGAAAACAGGGCCTTGTGTTTGCGCAAGTTCTTCGGGGGTAGTTCCGAAAATACTGAAGTTAATACCAGTAAGCCCGGCATCTTGTAATTCGGAGAGTCCACGTTCGCCGCTTTGGCCATTTGAGGTCATCTTAACACTATAGCCTGCGAGTCGTGCGGCGTTTGTTAAAGCAGGAAGTTGTTTTGCAAGCGTTGGCTCGCCGCCAGTCCAGTGAATTTCTTTTGCGATACCAGCCTCGTACAGATCGGTAAGTGCACCGGAAAATGCAGTTTCGTCTGTCTGAAGAATATCAGCTTGAGTAAAGGGCATCGCATTAGTTAAGGCGTAAATTGAAACGCGATGTTTTTGAAAACCGCTCTCGCTTGCGACGGGTGTACCTTCATTGTGGCAAAAGAAACAAGTCATTCCACACCTATCCAAGACCTTTATGCGAAGCGTGTCATCCATTTCTATCGTAGGGACGAGTGCAGCTTCCTCTTCGCGTAAGTCTTGATACTCAGAAAAGGGATTCCTGTTTCTTTGCAAGTCAAGTTTAATAAACTCTGTCATTTGAACCTCCATTTTTCATTGACTAAATAGTCAACGGGGAATCATTAGCCGACTCCTGGCGGTTACCACACCGGTGATAATTGTTTTCAACTATGTCATAGTATTGAAATGTAGTCAATACTATTTTACTAAGGCTAGAACTTGCTCAAGTACCTCTGATGGACTGTGTAAACTTGTGTCGATATTAATGTCGGCATCAGGTTTTGTACCTTGACCGATTCCATTGTGAAGCCGGTTGTGCAGTTGAACAGGATCGCTAATGTACGCGGATACTCGTTCGTGACGCGTATCAAGTGGTGCATGGAGGTTTGCCCAAATAAGTGTGTCGCGCTTATTCTGTTCACTAAGTCGGTGGAAAAGCCCTCGAAGTGCTACGGCGTTTGAGGGAATCGCAACAAACGGAGGTTTGTCAATTTGTGCGTCGAGCTCCCATGAAACAGGGCTGCCATAGTACACGCCACCGTATTCTGCTTCTTCCATAGTGGTTTCTAGGTACGCTTTAATTGCCATATTCGCAGCAAATTGTTCAACTGAGATGAAATGGGCGTCAAAGCCTTCGATTTCACTACTGCGCGGTGGTCGAGTGAGGTGGTTTGGAGATGGTGTAAAGCCAAGTTCAACCATACTTCGGTATGTCGTTGATTTGCCAACTCCAGATGCTCCAGTAAGGAATACAGATTTCATATTCATTTTTATATCATAATGTTGTAATTAAGTAAAATATTAGTTAAAAGACATAAGAGGTATACTATAGCTATGAAACCTGGTGATCACGTTGCTTGGAAGTGGCTCAATGGACTTGCACAAGGCCAAATTAAGTCTGTGCACTTTGAACCCACAGAAATTATTAGTAACGGGAGTAGGGTAAAGCGAAACGGTACACTCGACAACCCCGCTGTTATTATTAAGCACAAATCTGGCAACGATGTTTTAAAGCTTGCTAGCGAGATACAGAAAACTGAAAAAGATTAGTATTATGACACTTCAATGGAGGTTGGGGTGATATTATATAAATATTATGGCTAAAAAGGCAGTAAAGAAAAAAGACCACAAAAATCTTTTCGAATTTATTCGTTATAACTTATCCGGCGGTATTCAGTTCGGTTGGCAATATCTCTTTTTCTTCATATTGGGTCCAGGCGCGGCGCAACTTACTTTAGGCGAAACTGCTTTCACTATCGGCTCAAGCTATGTCATTTACTTTATTCTTAGCAAGCAATGGGTATTTACAAATAACGGCAAACGCAAAACTGGCAGTGAGCTTATTCGCTTCGGCGCGCTAATGGCAACTAACTTAATTATTAATATATTCGTACTCAACTGGTTGAACGGACTTGGTATTTTGCCGTATGTGTCTCAATTGGTTATCTCACTATTCTTAACCGGTTGGAATTACGTCTGGATGAAGTTCTGGGTGTTCCCAAAAACGAAATAAGCTATACTTCAAATATGAAAACAAAGAACATCTGGCTCGTAGCACTCTACACCACCATAACCTTAGGTGCGTACTCAATTTACTGGTTTGCAGTTCAACGAGCTGCGTTGCGCCAGACTTCAAAAAAACCAGTTAAAATACCAAGCTGGCTTTGGTTGCTTGTTCCGATCGCAACTTCCGTCATTTTATTCCTGCCAATTGTATTAGTAATTATTTTACTTGGGCTTGCTTTTGATATTAATTCCTACCAGCTGAGCGTGACGATGTATGTCGTACTGTCGTCAATGATTTTAATACCAGTACTTATTACTCTTTGGTGGCTCACGTACTTTGGGAAGGCAATTGCCGAGGAAACTAATGGCCGCATGCCTAGGGCTTTAACTGTTGCGTTGTTTATTTTTATTGGTGCATACGTCATTCTTTTCCACCAATACTACATAAACCAAATCGCTACAAACAAAGAAGAGAAGCTGGATGCTCAAAATTACCCAACAGTAGGGTTTCTATTTCTTGCCGCACTTCTTATTGTATTGTCTGCTGTGTCGTATATTTCAGCCTTTGCAGAGTTACCGGCTTCGGTTCACGAACTTGAACAATCGATAACAGAAGCTAAGGATGAATTTAAGGGTACCGATTTTACTACGAATCCGTATCAATCTGAACAAGAGAGAATTCTTGAAAATAGGACACAATTCAACTAATTGGTATAATAGATAGGAATATATGCCAAAATACACTCGTATAAAATCCTACAGTCCAAAACGTACCGCTAAGGTAACCAGTAAGCCTACTAAAAAGCTTGGTCCGGTTAGCAGTTTCTTCGCTGGTCGTTTTAAGTGGTTCAAGAAACTCAGCAAACCAAAAAAGGTGCTGGTTGTTGGTGGGCCAATTTTGGCGTTTCTTATTTTAACCCCAATATTCACATATGTTTACTTTGCGAGCGCAATCTCTGACCCCGACCGTTTGATGAACTATAACAATACTGGCGTAGTATTGCTTGATAAGAATAATGAAGCATTTTACAGTTTTGGGACTGCCGATCGTGGTGAACGTTTAGCGCTTGATAAGATTTCCGACTATACCGAAAAAGCACTTATTTCTGCTGAAGATAAGAATTTCTATAAACACGGCGGGTTCTCGTTTGTAAGTATTTTGGGTGCATTGTATGCAAACCTTTTAAGCGGTGATGCAACGGGCTATGGTGGTTCAACACTTACGCAACAATTAGCTAAGAATACATTGCTTTCAAACAACCAAACGGTCCTGCGTAAGTATCAAGAACTGACGGTGGCACTAGCAATTGAACAAACCTACAGCAAAGACGACATTCTCGACTTATACCTAAACTCTGTCTACTACGGCGAGGGAGCCTTTGGTATCGGTGCTGCTGCGAAGGCCTACTTTAATAAATCTGCTGCTGATTTGACGCTCGCTGAGAGCGCAATGCTTATTGGGGTCTTGCCGGCGCCATCAAGCTACTCGCCGATATCGGGTAATATTGAATATGCCAAAGAACGCCAAGCAACTGTACTGAGCCGAATGGTAGACAACGGTGTTATTACACAAGCAGAATCGGATGCTGCAAAAGCAGAAGTATTGGCGTACGCCACACCGAGTGATGGCCTTAACAATACTGCGCCACACTTTGCTGAAATGGTATTAAGCGAACTGTACGATAAGTATGGGGAAGAACGTGTGACTCGTTCTGGTTTCCGAGTAACCACAACACTTGATATGAGTCTGCAAAAAACTGCAAATGAAGCTGTTGCAAAACAAATGTCATTTATTCAGCGGAACGGCGGCTCGAATGCATCAGTCGTTGCAATTGACCCAACAAGCGGAGAAGTCCGTGCGTTAGTTGGTAGTGCCGATTACAATAACGTGGACTTTGGTAAGGTGAATATGGCTACGACTGCACGACAGCCGGGTTCAAGTATTAAACCGCTGTACTACACCGAAGCAATGCAGCGCGGAGTTATTACACCTGCGACAATTCTTAGTGACAAGTTGACTGATTTTGGGGGGTATAAGCCACTTGATGCCGATAAAAAATTTAGAGGCGATATTAGCGTGCGTAACGCAATTTCACAATCGCTTAATATTCCGTCTGTAGAGGTGATGCAAAAACTTGGTGTCGATAATTCAATTGAAGCCTTTAAACGCCTAGGTTTAACAACTTTAGACGATTCAGTTAACTACGGGCTTCCGTTAGCATTGGGTTCTGCAGAGTCGAAATTAACAGAAATGACAAATGCCTACGCTGCTTTTGCGAATGCAGGTAAGCAAAGTAGCGTGACAACTATTACGAAAATTGATGACAAATTCGAGAAGCAAATTTTTACCAAAGGCACTTCAACTACCAAACAAGTAATGGGCGAGAATGCTTCATTCTTAATTTCGGATATCTTGAACGACGAAACTGCACGCGCACCAATTTTTGGTAGTAGTTTGAATACGAATGGCTTTGACGTAGCAGTGAAAACCGGTACAACCGATGAAGCGCGTGACGCTTGGACAATTGGCTATGCAAAACAATTAGCCGTTGGCGTATGGGTTGGAAACAACGACAATACTCCGATGAAAAACGGTGGTTCTAGTATGGCTGGCCCAATATGGCGCAGTACTATTTTAGCTGGATTAAAAGGCCAGAAGAACCAACCATTCACTGCGCCTGTGGGTGTTGAACAGCTAACGATTTGTCGAAGTAATGGTCAGATTGCAACCGGCGGCGGTACTGACGGAACGTATAAAGAATACTTCCTAAAAAGTGTCACACCTTCTGGTACATGTAATGTTCCTAAACCTCCGGTAGATACCGATAGTGACGGTGTTATTGATGAGAGCGATAAGTGTGCCAGTACGCCAGCCGGAACTGAGGTTGACGACACAGGATGTGAAGTTGAAGTAGTCGCACCGCTTGATACGGATGGCGATGGTGTTGCTGACACACTTGATCAATGTGCGAACACGCCAGTTGGTGTCACAGTTGATGCGACCGGATGTACCGTCACAACGGGTAATACCGGTACTCCAACGCAAACCCGTGGCAATACTACAAACTAATTTCTTGTATTTGCTTAATACTTATAACATTGCTACTATTAGCATAGACACAATGCACCTCAATTGAGATCACGATTTCCGAGGAAACCATCAGTCAACCCTTTCAAAGTTTCAGGTTGGATTTGATGAACAGGACGTTCAGAGAATAAACTAAACAAAATAAAAGGGCCACTATGCAAAAGACTCTCGTTAACTCTGCTCCAGTAATCGCATTATTCGCGATTTTCACTATATTAATTGCTATTATCTTGGGAACTCAGTCAGTGCACGCTGCGCAAGCAACAGTCAACTTGCGTACGGCATCACCATTTGCGATTCTTTCGGGAACTCCAAACATTACTGATGCAGGAAACGCCTCTGTGATTAATGGAAATGTTGGCTTGAGCCCTGCGACTGGTGCTGGCATTGGCCTTGTTTGTTCGCAAGTAACTGGAACTATTTATTCACCTGATGCAACCGGCCCTTTGCCGTGTCGTGTCACAAACCCGTCATTGCTATTAATTGCTAAGAACAACTTAACGACTGCTTATATTGACGCTGCTGGCCGAACACCCCTTACAACAGTTCCAACTGAACTTGGCGGTACAACCCTAGCTCCTGGTGTGTATGATTCAAGCTCAACTGAACTCGGTATTTCAAATGGCGCTGGGCCACTCGTACTTGATGGTCAAGGTGATGCTTCTTCTGTATTTATCTTCCAAGCACCGTTCGAAGGTATTGGACTTGATGTTGGCCCAGCTAGTACAGTCAGCCTGATTAACGGCGCACAAGCCTGTAATGTGTTCTGGCGTGTTGATTCAGCTAATATTGATACAACTGCGAACTTTGTAGGAACCATCTTAGCGCTAAATTCTATCACCGTTGCCAACGGCGCTACTATTAACGGACGATTGCTAGCGCGAAACGGTAATGTCACGCTTATCAACGACACAATCACCGCACCTGTTTGTGCTGGTAACGATACTGCTGACGAAACACCAGGGCTTCCAAACACTGGTGAAGCAAATAGCCGTTCTACGGTTATCTGGATTGCTACAACACTCTTCTTTGTAACAGCTGCTGCATTGCTTACATTCGCCTTCTATAAGAAACGTTCAAACTAGAGGCCAACTTGTGACAAGTCGACAAAAACACATTGTTCAAATAGTGTTTATTGCGACTGCGGTACCTTTGTTGTCACTGTGTGCCACGTTGATTGTGCTGAACGGTATCATGCCTCAGTTTCAAGCTACCTCGAAGGTAAGAAATTTTGAAATAGCTCCTTTAACAGTCCCTCAAGCGATTGTGTATGAGAATGTACCAGTTGTGCAAATTTCAGCTCCGGTGCAGCTCAAGATAAGTAAAATTAATGTCGATACAACTATTAAAGCTGTAGGCTTGACTGCCGATGGTGACATGGATATCGATGAGAACCCTAAGCAGGCCGCCTGGTACATGCTTGGCCCTAAACCTGGACAAGAGGGAAGTGCGGTCGTTGCAGGGCACTACGGATGGAAGAACGGCGTTGCGTCGGTATTTAATGACCTCCATACCCTAGTTGCTGGTGATGAAATTTCAACTCTTGGTGAAGACGGGGATATATTGACATTCGTTGTTACGCGACTTGTAACGTATGCGCCAAATCAAGACGCAACTGATGTATTTAAGTCGGACGACGGCAAGGCCCACTTGAATTTAGTCACCTGCCAAGGCTCTTGGAATAATTCTGTACGAACATACTCCGAACGGCTTGTGGTGTTTAGTGATATAATTCACTAATGATTACTGCTCAAAACTTAACAAAAAAATACGGTGACAAAACAGTCGTTAACGACATATCATTTGTTGTAGAAGATGGAAAAATAACTGGTTTCCTTGGTCCGAACGGCGCCGGAAAATCAACAACTATGCGTGCAATGCTTGGCCTTGATAGAGCCCAAGGTACAACGCTATACGATGGACAACCATTAAGTTCTTATAAACAGCCTTCACAGGTTGTAGGTATTTTGCTTGATGCAAAATCATTCCACCCAAAGCGTTCAGCCCGTAATCACCTAAAAGTACTTGCCCAAGCAAGCGGTATTCCGGTATCTCGAGTTGATGAAGTTTTAGCACTTGTTGGCTTGCAAGATGTAGCAAATAAACAACCTGGCAAATTCTCGCTCGGTATGGCGCAACGTTTAGGTATTGCTACGGCAATTTTAGGAAACCCAAAACACCTGATTCTTGACGAACCGGCAAACGGCCTCGACCCAGAAGGTATTCACTGGCTTCGAGATTTCCTTCACCAATACGTTACAACGGGAAACAGTGTCCTTATCTCAAGCCATCTTCTAAGTGAGATGCAATTAATGGCGCATAACCTCGTTATTATCGGTAAGGGTTCTATGATTGCGAGCCAATCTATGGAAAGCTTTATTCAATCTGCAAATACCGGTGCGATATTTGTTCGTACAACAGATTTAAATGCACTCTCAGCTGCACTGACACAACAAAAAATCGCGTGGGTTGCTGAGCGAAACGGCTTGAAGGTGTCTGGTGTTACTTCCGATCAACTCAGTACATTCTTGTTTCAACTTGGCATGCCTGTGCTTGAACTTGCTGCCGAAAATGTTTCACTCGAAGATGCATTCTTGAAGATGACTTCTGGAGCGCAAGAATATCGCGCAGCGGTGCCACCAACCGATACCACACCTGGAGGACAAGTATAATGTTGCCACTATTTAAATCTGAAATAACAAAAATCCTCACTTTGCGATCAACGTATATTATGGCAGGCGTTTTTGTTCTACTCGCAATCTTAGCTGGCATTGTAACCGCTGGTTTAAACATGCCCGGTACTAACGCCGTTCCCGCTAGCCCGAGTATTTTTGATAATACTATTCACGCTGTGCTTGGCCTCTGTATTTCTATTTTAACTATTGTTACTTCGTTTACGATTATTAACGAGTACAGAAATAACACGATTGCATACACAGTTACGGCAAGTAGCAGTCGGTACAATATATTTGTTGCGAAGGTGCTTGTTGCGGTAGCATACGGGCTGGCGATAGGGCTTCTTTTGACGATTGTATCGATTATTGCTGCATCTGTTATGTTGCTTGTGAATGGACATTCGATTACGGGCCAAGAGTTGAATATTGGAAGTTTGATTGTACACCTTGGTTTGTATGTTATTTTCTACTCACTTGTCGGCTTGTTCTTGGGATTCATTCTGCGTAACATCGTTATTCTCATTGTGATTGTATTTGCGCTGCCGATAGTTGAAAACCTATCAGGTTTACTCATTAAAGAAAACTCTAAATATTTACCGTTTACTTCTATAGGTTCAATTTCAGCAACAGGCGACGCAGCGGCAGCTCCTTTGGTTATTCTTGCGGCTATTGGTTATGTAGTTGTATTGGGCGCTGCAGCATTGTACCTATTTATTAAGCGTGATGCGTAAGGTAAGACTATGTTGAAGTATTATTACAAATCAGGCAATACTGAAAAACTTGAAGAGCTTGATGCCTTCAAAAAGGGTACATGGGTTTACGTTGAAAACCCAACAAAAGAGGAAATTGCGACATTAATTGAAACGCATCACCTCGATGAAGGGCTTGTTTCCGATGCGCTCGACGAAGATGAGATGCCTCGTTTTGAACGTGATGGTGAATTGGTCTATATTTACGTTAGGGCAGCGATTGCTTTGTCTAACGGTGCCTTTGATACCCTGCCGCTTTTGATTGTGTACGGCCCAGAAGGTGTCATAACAATCAGCCTTCGTAAATTGCCTCACTTTGCACCGTTCTTTGGTAATAAATTAGAGTTTAATACGACACACAGAACGCATCTTATGCTCGAAATTCTTAACCAGTTCGCTGAACAGTATGACAAATACATTACCGTTACCAGCAAGCAAATTAAGATAGTACGTAACCGTCTTCGTGGGCACGAAATTCGCAACAAGGACTTTATCGATTTCGTAACAATTGAAGATGAGATCAACGAGTTCCTTGCAGCGCTGTTACCGGCAAGTGCAACTTTGCGTCGTATGAAGCTTGGTCGCAGTATCGACCTTAAAGAAGAAGACATGGACCTTATTGAAGACCTTGAGCTAAGTATTACTCAGTCTATCGAAACCTGTCGTTCTAATACGAAATCAATTATTAACATCCGCCAAGCGTATAGTTCAATTAGTTCGAATAACTTGAACCGTTCAATTAAAATTCTTACTATCGTCACTGTCATGATTACCCTTCCAAACATCTTCTTTAGTATGTACGGTATGAATATTAAGTTGCCCTATGCCGATGCAGAATGGGCGTTTGGAGCATTATTTGCAGTCGTAGGTATTGTACTCGTATTGTCGTACATTGTGTTAAAACGTAAACGCGTTATTTAAACTCGTCCATTCTGGTTATACTAATAGGTATGAATGTGAATAACTCTAATATACCTCCCCGACGTGGTCAGATACGTTCAAACCCGAGCTCTGCTGAACGCGCTCCGCGTACCGTTGGGAACCTGCAACCGAGTAGGGAAGTATTTGATATTGTAGTTTCAAAATCAGTTCCAGAGGATGCCCTATCTCTCACTCCGACAGAGGTTGCTGCGGTATTTCCGACTGCTCGAGAAGAGGCACCTGTGCGTAAACCGGTTGCCGCAAGAACTCATAAACATCTCGCAAAATCTGCTGCAAAAGGGTTGTTGTTGGCGCGGGCAGTTCAAGCAAAAAAACTACCGGTTAAGAAACGGCGAATCTCGCCCTTGAAACTTGGGGTTGGATTACTCGTGGTGCTGATATTGATTGCAACCGGTTATGTTGGAATCAACACCTGGTTAACTCATAACAGAGTGAAGGAAGCGTCGAATAAGACTCCAAGCGCTGCATTGGGTGTATCGACTAACGACTATCAAAGCCAAGAAGGAAAAGACAGAATGCCATTACCAAGCAATGCGCTTGCTGCCTATACGGTTGCAGCCGATGAGCCGCGAGCTATATATATTAACAAGATTAATATTGCTGCTCGTGTGAAGCCTATGGCTTTAAACCCCGACAATAGCGTTCAAGCACCAATTAACATCTTTGATTCTGGCTGGTATACCGGTAGTGTGAAACCGGGTGAAGCTGGCGCTATGTTAGTTGACGGTCATTCAACCACAGATGGACAAGCGCTATTTGGAAAACTCAACACCTTAGTGAAGGGTGACCAGATTCAAATCGAAAAAGGTGATGGCACAAGGCTAAGTTATGAGGTAGTTTTCACCGAAACAGTTGATAAAGATGCCGTTGATATGAAGAAATTATTACTCCCGTATGGTAACGCGCTTCGAGCCCTTAATCTTATTACCTGTAGCGGCGCTTGGGACGATGCCGAGAATACATTAACGCAGCGGACGTTAGTATATACACAACAGATTGAGTAATCGGGAATTGTGAAAAAATAGTTTACTTAAATTTTGCTTATGCTACAATGGCCTTACAAATAGGTAATCGCAGTGTGTGTAAATAAATAATGATTCGTTCATGGCTTACATCAAAAAATCGATTAACCACACGTAGCTGGATATGGCTCGGGGCGGCTGTTGCTACTGTTGCCATCATTACTGCGGTACTCGCATTCGTAAATGCTGCTCCGGGAAATATCGAAGCTGAAAATGGTACCACCTCTGGTACTTCAAGCAATGTAACAGATGCAAGTGCATCTAATGGGCAGGCTGTACAGTTCGGTACTGTGACCGTAGGCGCTGGTAACCTTAGCTATCAACGTATTCCTTGGGAAGGCGGCCCTAACTATTGGAAAACATCTAACGGTGCACAATTTGCAAAAGCCGATGCGGCCGGTTGGGATAACCCGAGCTTCTTCCCTATAACGGTATTTTTGGGTAAGGCAGCACCGGAACATGTAACGTTACTAAAAGATGCGGGTATCAATACGTATGCTCCGGCCGAGCACAGCCCTCAAATTTACCCACTTACAAATATTACAAATCAGGGTATGTTTGTTATTGCTAACGGCGAATACACGCAAGCAGAAGTAGGCAGTAACCCTGGTGCTGTTGGTTGGTTTATATCTGACGAATGTGACATGGGATATGGAGGATGCGACAACGGATCAACTGGAGATGCGGGTGCAAACTACGCACTATCAAAGAACGTAGAGTGGGCTAATGAGAGGCGCGCTTATAATGACGGACGCTTCAATATGGCTAACTTTGGTAACGGTATTTTACGTACATACTGGGCCGTAGCTACAATGCCTGCGCACGTTCAAAAAATGGATGTTGCGAGCGCTGATAAATATACTTATACAAGCCCAGATGTAGCAGGTATTATTGACGGTTGGCACGATGCACCAGATTGGCCTAATGGGGTTGCGGTGGAAAAATCATATTCATATGGCTGGCAAGCGGACCAAATGCGTCGCTTTCAAGATACTAATGATATGCACCCTGTATGGACTTTTGTTGAATCCGCACAGCCGTATTTGAATGAACCTGGCGCACATGCAATTGGTTTAAACGAAATTGGTGGGGCAGTATGGTCGGCGCTTCGACACGAAGCGCGTGGTATCTCATATTTCCAGCACAATAACTCATCGTCAGGTTGTACGGGAACTTATTCGATTGTAGAGTGTGCCGATGTTCGAGCTGCCGTGAAGGCTGTAAATACAAAAGTTACCTCACTTGCGCCGGTTCTTAATACTCAGTCTTATTACAACGCAACGCGTGTTGTAAATGGCTTTACTTACCAATACTTTAACTTCAATAACGGTACCGATACCATGCTCAAGACATACAACGGTTCAGCGTACATTTTTGCCGGTCTTGGCATGAAGTGTAGTAACACAACCTGTACTTCAGGAACTGCGGATGCAACCGGTTCGAAAACCTTTACTGTTCCAAGCGGTGTTACGGGCACATCCGTTGAAGTTATGGGTGAGGGTCGCACTCTTCCAATAACAAGCGGTCAGTTTACAGATACCTTCCCTCAAGAATACTCAAATCATGTATATAGGATTGCACTCTAATGTTAAAGACAAATACAAAATACGGCGTTTTAATAGCAACATTATTAGTAGCGCTTGTTGCGTCGGCATTTACTGCCGTATTGCAAACGCGCGTAATGGCAGCAACGGGAAATATTTATCTCACTCCTGCGAGCCAAACTTCGATAGTCAACAGTAACCTCACGGTAAACCTCAGAATTAACCCAGGTACCGCTGTAACAGTGGTTCAGGCAACGGTTAACTTCGACCCTGCTAAATTACAATACGTCAGTATTAATGCATCAAGTTCACCGTTTGATGCGAGTGTACAGCAAACAGTGGGCGGTTCTTCTATTCAGATTAGCCGTGCGAAGTTAGATTCTGCCGGCGTCAGTACTGATTCCTTAATAGCTAGCATTACGTTTAAGTCGTTGGTTTCGAGCGGTTCATCCGGTATAACACTTTCTAATGCTAACGCAGCATATAACGGTACGTACACAGACCCAAGTACTACCAATGCTACTGTTACGTTCAGCCCAGGTACTTGCCCGACCGGTCAAACTGGCACGCCGCCGAACTGTAAAGCTGCAGTGACGCCAACAAAACCAACAACTACTACACCTACTACTTCAAAACCGAGTACCTCTACGCCTACACCTACTCCTGCAACCACCCCAACCCCAACTCCAACGCCGACAGTAGGAAAGCCAGTCGTGTCGGTTCCAAAAATAGCTAAGCAAGACATTGCATACACAAAGGTTGTCATTGAAGCTTCTACTGAACAGGATGTGCAAGTCTTGGTCCGTTACGGCTCAAGTAAAGATAATTTAAATATCCAGTCGCCGTTAACTGAAATTGGCAAAAAGCATGCTATAACACTTGATCAAGGCCTTTCGCCGGCAATGAACCTTTTCTACAGGGTTATTGCACAGGGTACTCAGGGTGTTACGGCTCAAACTGAAATTCAGTCGATACAAACAAAGGGTCTTGCGGTGAAACTTGCATTGTTAGGTGAAAACTTAGTGCCACTTAGAAACCAAGAAGTCACTATTCAACCACTAGGTGTAACTGGTAAATCTGACGGTGATGGTTTTGTAACATTTGATTCCTTACCACCGGGTGATTTTACCGCCGCTGTTACATATGACGGTGTTGAATATGCTCAACATGTTGGCGTTGTGTCTAACGTAGAAACAACTGAAGCGGGCCAAAACTCAGCCGTTCTAGGCGTTGCAGTTGTGTATACCGGCTTACAGCCAAAACCAACTTCACTACTTAGCTACTGGCCGATTGGATTAGCTATAGTAGCACTTCTTGCCGTACTCGCGCTTTACGTTATTCGCCCACGTTGGTTGCAAAACGTATTGAGTAAAGTATCGTTCAGACGAAAGCTAGTTCCGACTGCGTATCCAGATATCGTTGCTTTTGGTAGTGCTAATTCTATCGAACCAACTGCGCCCGTAGAGCCTATCACTCCTCAGGAAAACGCTACACCGTTTAATACCACAAACACTGCGCCAGCCCCTTATGAACCAGCGCCTTGGGAGAAGCCCCACCAGAGAGGACCTTTCTAACATGGTACGCTCATCCTTCCTCGTTAGTTATAAAAGTATACTGATTGGTTTTGGACTAGCCTTAAGTGTATTTGTAGCTTTGTTGTTGCCGGGTGGCCAGGCTGCTGCAGCCGCCTGTGCTGTTCCATCGACCGACTATGGAACAGTTAACGGTTTATCTGTAACTGCAGACACTGCGGGTACATACCGAATTTGGACCCGTATGGCAGCTGCGAATTCAACTGATAACACCTATTTGCTCGAAGTTGATGGCAATACTTGTTTTACGGTTGGGGGAACCCAGGTGCCTACGTACAGTACTGGTGCAGCAACGCGTTTCTCGAATAGTACTGCAAACTGGACTAATAAAACTCCAGGTGACGTTGTAGTGAGTATGGCTTTATCCGCCGGCTCCCACTCTATTAAGCTTATTGGAAACTCGAACGGGGTAGTTGTTGACCGTGTTATTATCACTGCTTCAACTACCTGTACTCCATCTGGTACGGGTACAAACTGTGCAGATGCCACAGCGCCAACACTTTCGAGTATTGCTTCATCAAGTGTCACTCAATCGGCTGCAACAATTAAGTGGACCAGCAACGAAGCAGCTTCTACGCAAGTTCAATATGGGCTGACCACGAACTATGGCACATCATCGACACTAAACGCCAGCCTTGTGCTACCGCATACCGTAAACCTTACGGGTTTGGCTGCTGGTACGCTGTATCATTACCGCGTGCTCTCTACGGACGAAGCAGGAAACAGTACGACATCAACAGATAGAACCTTTACGACCGCTGCGACACCTACTTATAAAGCAGGTGATGTAAATCAAGACGGTATTGTGGGTATTCTCGATGTAAGTTTGCAAATTGCCAAATGGAACCAGACAGGTGGTAGTCTTGGACGTTCAGACATTAATGCTGATGGCACTGTAAATATTCTTGACCTCAGTTTACTTATCGCACAATACGGCACCTAGAGTACGTATTAAATGTGAAATATATTACAGCGCTTGGATGTATGATAGGTATAATTGACCTATGCCTGCGTATATTACTCGAAAAAAAGCCGGAAAGTCGTACAAATACTTCTACAAAGATTCTCTTATAACGGATGATGCCGAAATTGAACGAATTAATTCACTCGTTATCCCACCTGCGTGGGAAAAGGTTGAAATTGCTAAGGCGAAGTCAGCTAAAATTCAAGCTCGGGGATACGATGCGGCTGGTCGGCTACAATCTATTTATCATGCGAAATTTAGGCTGAAACAGGACAAACTTAAATTTGACCGTATTTTGCGCTTTGCAGAAAAACTGCCAGCACTTCGCCGACAAGTTGAAAAAGATTTGAAGCGTAGGCGGTTGGGTAAAGATAAGGTTTTGGCGTGTATCGTGAAACTTATCGATCAAGCGTATTTCCGCGTAGGAAGCGACCGGTATGCAAAACAACATCAAACGTATGGAATTACTACTTTGCGCTCAAAGCACGCCAAAATCACCCGTACGCAGGTTACATTTGATTTTATTGGCAAGAGTGGTAAAGAGCATGTAAAGACAATCAACGATCCAGGTATTGCTCGCATTATTAAACAACTTGATGAATTGCCGGGTTACGAAATATTCCGCTATCAAGACAAAGAAGGCAAGATGCATGATTTGCACGCAAGTGATGTGAATGAGTACATCAAAAAATATATGGGTGAAGAATTTACAGCAAAAGACTTCCGCACCTGGGGTGGAACACTTCTAGCGACGAGCTCTGTAATTCAAGATGTGCTTGAAGAAGATGCGAGTGAAACTGCACGAAAGAAAGCAGTCACTGCAATTGTTAAAAGGGTAGCAAAGCGGCTTGGTAATACACCGGCAATCGCGAGGGCTTCGTATATTGACCCTCGGGTATTGCATGCCTACGAAAATAACGTAACCCTCCCTGATATTCGCAAATCTATATCTATTATGAAACCGAAGAAGTATATGAGCGTTGATGAACAATGTGTTCTAAAGCTTTTGCAGAAATAAATATCCTTGGTACACTAGGTTGATGAAAATAACTACCTTAAACCTCCAAGAGTTTACCAATTGGGAAGCTCGACAGCCTGAAATTATCGAATATCTACAATCAGAATCACCAGACGTTATTGTTTTCCAAGAAGTCGTATTCCTACCAGAGATTTCACCATACAACCAAGCGCAGCTGCTTAACCAATCTTTAGGTTACATAAGCGAACAGAGTGCGGTTACGCGGTTGCAAGCGAGTACCGTCCATGAAGTGTACCGCGAAGGCTTGGCGACATTAAGCAAGTATCCAATAACAAAAGCGGATACCCTTATTCTTAAACGGGCTACAGGGGACGAACACAACCGAATTGTTCAACTGCTTGATATTGATGTGGGCGGTCAAATTATTAAAATTGCGAATGTTCACTTCTCTATTACTGATGTTGCTGACTTTGCTACAGCGCACCTTGTGGAAACATTAGAAATTCTTGCCATGCGTGGTGAAGAGCGAATTATTATAGGTGACTTTAACCTAGCTGATTTGAGTGCTACGACGTACGCCTGGGAAGAGCACTACCGTTGTTCTACAGAGCTGGATTATATTTCGTACCCCTCAATGTCTAAGCGCATAGATTACGTATTAATTCCAAAGTCGCACACCTTCTCGAATATCACCGTATCTGGCGATAGCTTGTCGGATCACCGTGCGCTCACTGTTGAAATCAGCTAAAGCTGAAACTCCGCTTATGCTATAATGATTGCACATATCTAAGGGGTGAGTAATGCAAAAAAACGAGAAAAAGGTTCCGATCGTTGTTGATTATAAACAAAAGGCCCGGGTCAAGTATCGCAAACTTGTTGCAGCTCGCAAATTACGTAAAGGCCTTCCTCTTAAAGAGCGTTACGCTCTTTGGCAAAAAGATCGTCTAGCAGATAAAAAATGGAAACAGAAAATCCATTCTATCGAAAACAAGCCTGAGCGAAAAGCTCAGATAAAAGGCTACAAGCTGTATAAGAAGCTTCGTATGCGTAAATATGTCATTATCTTCTGGGCAATTGTAGTCGTTATTATTGTTGGGCTATTCTCTGGTTGGTACTATGGTGCAACTCGCCCGCTTACTGCCGAGCAAAAAACAGCTCGTGAACATTCACTGCAAGTTGCAAGCGATGTTATGAGCGAAGGAACTGTCCTTCTTCGTAACGAGAATAACGTTTTACCACTCCAGACAAAAAAGGTGAGTGTGTTTGGTGCAAGCGCAGCCTCGCCCGTATATGGTGGCGGTGGTGCTGGTGGAATTGCGAGCAAAGATGTGGAAACACTTTACGCAGCATTCGACAAAACGGGTATTGAATACAATAAGCCGCTATATAACGTATATAGTAACTATGCATTCAATAATAAAGAAGTTTCAACTGATGACTATACGCCGCCAACTGGCACCTCGTTGCTTGATACATTGCTTCCAAATGTCGCCGGTTTCTTAGCTGGCGCAACTGCTGAAATGCCGATCGATAAACTTCCGACTGATATTCTTGATAACGCAAAAAGCTACACCGACACTGCAATTTACGTAGTATCACGAGCCGGCATGGAAACGAAGGATTTTACTGCTGACCAACTTAAGCTGACCGATGACGAACGGGCAACGTTAGCACTTGTTAACAAAAGCTTTGCGCACGTTGTTGTACTTCTTAATACTACAAATGCGTTTGAAGTAAGTTTTGTTAACGACTTTAGTAATGTTGATGGAGTGCTATGGATTGGTGCTCCAGGTGAAGCTGGTACTGAAGCTATCGCCCATACCTTACTTGGAAAGGTAAACCCTTCAGGTAAGTTAACGGATACATATGCGTACGACATTAACTCGAACCCTGCTGTTGTGAATACTGGTAACTTCCAATACACCGAAAATGGCGAACCGGTTAAACGGTACTTTGTGAATGAACTTGAAAGCATTTATGTTGGGTATCGTTATTACGAAACGTTCCTTGATGAAGCGAAATATAAGAGTGTTGTTCAATATCCATTTGGTTACGGACTTTCGTATACGACTTTCGATTGGAAGCTCGCTGCTTCTCAAGCAAACGAAAACAATATCAAAGCTGATGTTACGGTAACAAACAGCGGCAGTGTTGCGGGCAAAGATGTCGTACAAGTGTACTTTGAAGCCCCCTATATTCAAGGTGGGGTAGAGAAGTCTTCAAAGGTACTTGCTGGATATGCCAAGACGAACCTACTACAACCAGGTGAATCGCAAACAGTAACAATTGAGTTTGCTACTAATGCAATGGCGTCATACGACGATAAGACTGCAAAAACCTGGGTACTTGATGCCGGTAACTATAAAATAGATGTTGCGCACAACGTACACGATACTGCTATGAGTTTTAACTATAGGCAGCCAACACAGAAAATTCTTAATACCGATTCAACAACTGGTGCAACAGTAACGAACCGTTTCGATGACGCAGATGGTGACTTAACTTATTTCTCGCGCGCTAACCCTGAAGCAACCTTCCCCGTTAAGCCTGAAGGCGACGGCTTTAACCTGCCGGCAAGTGTAACTGCTGCTGATTACAAACACGTTCAGAGCACTGCCGAAGAGCCAACAACAAATGCTAAAAACAACATTAAATTAGCAGATCTAAAGGGCTTGCCATATGACGACCCTAAATGGCAACAATTCCTTGCTCAATTTACTACTGACGAGCTTATTAAGATGGCTGGTGACGGTGGATATTGGACAATCGGAATTAACCGCTTAGGCATTCCACGAACTTCAATGTACGACGGCCCTGCAAGTATTCGAAGCTTTTTGCAAGCTTGGGCGACTGTTGCCTATCCAATTCCAATTAACCTTTCGGCTACTTGGAACACTGACCTTGCTGAAGAGGTAGGACGCTCAATGGGCGCAGAAGCGAAGTCGTTCAATGTTGATGCCGTGTATGCTCCATCGGTAAACCTTCATCGTAGTCCACTTGGTGGCCGCAACTTTGAATATTTCTCTGAAGATCCATTACTTGCGGGTAAGTTTGGTGCTGCCTGGACTCGAGGACTTCAAGAAAATAAAACCATTGCAGTTATGAAGCACTTTGCAGCAAACGAACAAGAAACCAACCGTGCAAACTTTGGTTTATATAGTTGGATGACGGAGCAATCACTTCGCGAACTTTACTTAAAGCCATTTGAGATTACTACTAAAGAAGGTAACGCACACGGTGCAATGTCAGCCTTCAACCGTATTGGCGCAATCTGGGCCGGTGGTAGCAAGCCGCTTGTGACCGACGTCCTTCGTAATGAGTGGGGCTTTAATGGCTTTGTTGTAACCGATGCTGGGCTTGCTGGGCAAGGCGAACATTTCGACGCACTTCAGGCGGTTGAAGCTGGTAACGACCTGATGCTTGCTTCACTCGTTTCATTACCAGGTGATAATACGTTTGAAGCTCAACTACGCGCTTATTTGAAAGAAGACCGCGCAGGAACAATTATCGCACTTCAAAATGCTGCTCATAATATTACCTACTATGTATTACAAACAAGTAAAGTAGAGTAATGACACTTAAGTATCAAAGTTACATCGATGCAATGACGCTAGAAGAAAAAGCGTCATTGCTATCGGGTGCTAACTTTTGGAATACGAAAGCGATTGAGCGATTAAAGATTCCTTCAATTATGTTAACCGATGGTCCGCATGGGCTTCGTAAGCAAGCTGGTGCTGCCGATCACCTAGGGTTAGGCGAGAGTATTAAGGCAACATGTTTTCCAACGGCCGCAGCTTTAGCAAATAGCTGGGATGAAAAGTTGCTTACGCAAGTAGGTACGGCGCTTGGAAATGAAGCGGCTGCAAATAAAGTAAGCGTACTGTTAGGCCCTGGGCTGAACATTGTTCGCGACCCGCTAGCTGGTCGATCTTTTGAATACTTTTCGGAAGACCCATATGTTGCTGGTAAATTAGCTGCTGCAATGGTGCGTGGTATTCAAGAAAATGGGGTCGTTGCAACACCAAAGCACTTTGCAGTGAATAGCCAAGAATATCTTCGAATGTCTATCGATGAAGTTGTTGATGAACGAACAATGCGCGAAATATACCTCGAAGGTTTTAGGCGCGTTGTTGAAGAATCGAAACCTAAGATGATAATGACGGCTTACAATAAAATCAATGGTACGTATGCCAACGAAAATGAGCACGTCTTACAAGACATTCTTATAAAAGAATGGAAATACTCCGGTGCGGTGGTAACAGACTGGGGTGGTAACAACATTCGAGTCGCTGGGTTAAGGGCTGGTAATACATTAGAAATGCCTTCATCGAATGGTGCAACCGATGAAGAGATTGTTGAAGCTGTTAAATTTGGCTTTCTTGAAGAATCGGTTGTAGATGTTCAAGTTGATAAACTCTTGAGTATCGTATTGGAAACCACTAAAGCAATTAAAAACACCGAGCCGGCTGACTTGGATAGCCATCACGAGCTTGCCGTTGAAGCAGCCGAACGCTCAATGGTGCTTTTAAAGAATGATTCAAAAATATTACCAATTGCTAACGGTGCACGCATTGCGCTTATTGGTGACTTCGCAAAGACGCCTCGTTATCAGGGTGCGGGTAGTTCGCTTGTGAACCCAACTCGAGTTATTAGTGCAGTTGATGCTTTTAGTAATAACGACTCTGTTGAGTTGTTGGGATACGAACAAGGTTTTGAACGATCTGGTGCAAAAAACAGAGGTCTGATTCGTAAAGCTATTACGTTAGCAACCAAAGCTGAAGTCGTTTTCGTTTTCGTTGGGCTCGATGAAGCAAAAGAAGCTGAAGGAATAGATAGAAAAACAATGCAGCTGCCGGCAAATCAATTAGCATTACTGGATGCGCTCTCGGCGTTTCATGAAAAAATTGTGGTTGTTTCCGCTGCCGGTGGCCCAATCGAAATGCCTTTTGCTGATGATGTTGCCGCTTTGATTCATAGCTCGCTCGGTGGCCAGGGAGTGGGTAAGGCTGTCGCTAATATTGTTACCGGGTTAAGGACGCCGAGTGGTAAGTTGGCGGTTTCGTATCCGTATGTGTACAGTGATACTCCAACAGCAGAGTACTTTCCTGGTAAGGAAAAAACTGCCGAGCACCGCGAAGGCTTGTACGTTGGCTATCGTTATTACGAAACCGCCGACGTTGCTGTGCGGTATCCTTTTGGTTATGGCCTTTCATATACCACATTTTCATATGGCGACATTCAAGTCAGCGAAAAGAGTGTATCATTCTCGATTACCAACGATGGTGATGTTGCTGGTGAAGAAATAGCCCAAGTATATGTTCGCCCTGCGAAAAATAATATCTTTCGTCCAACTCGAGAGCTAAAAGCATTTGCAAAGGTCAGTGTATTACCAGGCAAAACGAAACGAGTATCACTCGATTTCGACGACCACACGTTTGCGCATTACGACATATCCGATCAAGCCTGGGTTGTATCGGCAGGTGAGTACACGGTAGAAGTCGGCGCTTCCGTTCAAGATATTAAGTTAGAAGCATCAATTGATATTAATGGGACGGTTAAAAGTACGCAAAACCAAGATGCGCTTACGTCGTATTATTCAGGTAGGGTAAAAAAAGTTTCCGACAAAGAATTTGAAGCGCTGCTTGGCCGGCCTCTGCCAAATGCTTTATGGAATAGAAAAGCTCGACTCACACCCGAAGATACAATTATGCAGCTTAAGTACAGCAGATTACTAGGTAAGTTATTGTATGCGATTTTGCGACTGGCGCAGCGCGTTCTGTTTATTCTCAAAAAACCGTATCTTGCGAATAACATGGAATTTATAATGAACCTGCCGTTCTCGAAAATTCCTGGGTTTGCGGGCGGAAAGATATCGAAGAAGGCAATAGAACGGTTTTTAAAGGTTATCTAGGTGCTTAGGATATAATAGAGTGTATACTGGCAACACAGAGTGCTGCGCAAATGCTAAAAATACAGAATTTGCCGAGATAATTAAGGAGCTAACAGGTGACAATTAAAGAAACAGCAGGAAAGATTTTACTCTATTTCTATCAGCTGCAACGCACCGTTCCACTTACTATGAAGTATCGCCAACTCGGCTTTGTTGATAGAAAAAATGGCGGCATGTATCTTACGAGCGACAAAAAGTGGCTTACTAATAACTTGCTTGATATTAACCCGGTTTCAACCGATGTTTTAAATGCGTTCACGTTTTTAATTGATAAAGGGTACATTCAAACTCTTGAACGTACAGCTGGTGAAGCAAAAATTTATGTCGGTATTCAATTAAGTTCTGTAGGAATCGATGTCGTAGAAGGTATTGAAGGTGGCCCGGATGGTAAGCAAGCTTTCGCCTCTAACTTTAATATTCCAGTTAATGATAGTGCGAATATCGAAAGCGTTATTAAAGACAATCTAAGTATTTTGCTCGAAACTTAATTCTTACCGTTTTTTTCACGGTGCATACAACCAGGCCAGCAACAAGGACGGCGAACACCTTCTGCTAGCTCTGTATGAGTACGTTCAACTCGGCGCGCACGAGTTTCGATAAGCTTAGCGCCTTCTACCCAGCAAATCCATTCGTTGCGAGCGAGGGGTGTGATGTTATTCCAAGCGGCAAAACCTTCGGCATTAGCAAGTAGTGCCTTTTTGAGGTCTGCTGGCATTTTGTGTACGGTGCCGCCAAGGATTTCCATCGTTTTCATATAAGTACAGTATAACAGCCTTCGTTTGTTACGCTTTAAAAGGTATACTGGGCTTATGTTTAAAACCAAAAACTTCTTAATCACTTATAAATTATTTTTTGCCCTACTTGGATTCTCGGAGTTATAATTATTACTTTCGTCACTTGGATGACAAAGCGTAAAGCACGCTAGAACGATGAAATATATTGCACTACTTCGGGGCATTAATGTGGGTGGTAACAATAAAGTTTCAATGGCTGAATTAAAGGTAGTTTTTGAAACCTTAGGATTTGTGAATGTCTTTACGTACATCAATTCGGGGAATGTTATTTTTGAGAGTGACTTACATGATAAAGTCGCACTTGTTGTTATGTGCGAAAAGGCGATCGAGAAGCAGTTTGGTTTTCACGTTATCTGTTCGGTTATTCTCGCAAAAGAATTGCTTGATGCATTGGAAAATGCGCCGAGTTGGTGGGGAATAGAAGATGGTGTTAAACATAATGCGCTTTTTATTATTGCACCAGCAACGGCAAATGAGATTATTGAAGAGGTTGGCGAGGCGAAACCAGAATACGAAAAAGTAGCTGCCGTGGAACCAATTATATTTTGGAGTGCCCCGCTTGAAACCTTCGGCCGCACTCGGTATAGCAAGATAGTTGGTACAAAAAGCTATGCCTCTGTAACTATTCGTAATGCGAATACTACTAAAAAATTAGCGGAGCTTAGCCGAGAAGTGTAAGTCTTTACAAATATTTATCTCAGACTTATGATGAAACCAAACAGACAGTGCGCTGAACAATTAGTGGTAATTCATATGAGGAGGTTTTATGAAGAAACTATTAAAAGTAGTAGCGGTGGCGCTTTTCGCCTTTACTCCGCTGATTATAAGTTCATCAGCATCAGCTCAGGCGACCTGCCAAGTAGGCTACACCGGTCCTGATTCTCAAAATTTATGTAGGTCGATTACGAAGTATGCGTGTACTGTATCGAATACAAACGAAGTAGACATTCGCAACGAAAATAACCAAGTGGTTGCTTCGGGTGGAGTAAACAATAGTGGAAACAACCAGGGTGGAAGTTCGACTTCTGGCTCGGTAACAAACAGTAATGGGGCAACTTTTGCAGTTACGATTACTAACCCAGGAACAGAAGGTACATGTGTCGCAACGGCGGTTGTGCCAGCGACGGAACCGGAAACACCAACGCCAGTTACCCCTTCGACGCCTGTGCAGCCAACGGCTAGCGGAAGTGGGCAAGTAGTGGCATTGCCAAAAACGAGCGACAACTTTATGCAAACAGTATTAATACTCGCTGCGGGTTCGCTTGCTGCAGTTGCCGTGATTGGCGTGGGTGGCATTGCCCTGTATCGTTACTATAAGTCTTTATAGGGTATGAAGAAGCGACAAGCATTAAGTAGCCGATTGGCTTACAGTGCAATTAGTGTAATAAACCTATGTGTTGTTGGGTTGTTTGTGGCGATATTTTTGCCACAAACAACGCTTGTGCGTACAGATACGTTTGTTGCAGTATCACCTAAACGACTCACTGGGCCTGAGTTAGCAAAAATAAATATAGGTATTCCTACCCGAGTAGTTGTTGAGAGTGTTGGCATAGATTTGCCAGTTCGAACTGGCTCGTATGACCCGAGTGACAATACATGGACACTTGATACACAGTCTGCGTTTTATGCTGATCGTTCGGTGCCTGCGAATGACAGTAATGGCTCGACGTTAATTTATGGTCATGCCCAGTTCGGTTTATTTGCTAAACTGCCAGAAATTGTAGGGGGAGCAACTGCTCAAGTGTATACGGATTCCGGAAAAGTCTTTACGTATACTTTTGCTTCAAGCCGCCAAGTTAAACCGGATGATACGAGCATTTTTGTAAATTCCGGTGCTCCTTCGCTTGCTTTACAAACATGTTCTGGCCCATTCGATATATACCGAACGCTCGTTTCGTTTAATTTATCCGAGGTGTCAACGATATGAGTGAGGTTATAACGACGCTATTCTTGTTCACTGCTTTGCTGACATTGTTTGCTATAGTTATTTTTATCTTTCTACATCTTTATGAAATTTTTGAGGAGCCGAATATACAAGCTCGCATGAGAAAATTACGTAAACCAGTACAGCCCTGGGTAACGGTGCTTTTGTATTCGCATAATGACGAAAAGGATATCGAACCTTCTGTTAAAGCATTACTTCGGAGTAATTATCATAACTTCGATATTGTAGTGATACACGACTCTTCACATGATAATAAACAAGCTTTAAAAAAAGGCTATAGCAAAAGTCAGAAGGGTAAAATTGTTATAACACTTCAGGCTGGTGTAATTGTTCCCCCTTCATTCATAAAAAGAGCTGTTGCAACGAAGGGTGTCTATTTACGATCGGTATTATCAGTTGATGTGCCTATTCAAGTTAATTCACTGACAAATATTATAAAATCGCTCAACAGTATTTTTGGGCAACAAACGCAGAAAGTTCAAGTTGGCGATGCTAGCAATATTGTCGGAATCAAGAAACGAGTCAGTTTAGAATTTTTAATTGTATTATTTTTTACAGGTATTACCGCACTTAGTATTGTTACTCACGAGCCAATTGCTATTTGGTATGGTTGGCTTATCTACACAGCTTATATGTTTTCGTTGGTATGGTTAGGGACTGAAAAAGTAAATGTTAAAATTAAATTATCTTTCTCGGCATTCTCGGCATTCTTTGTATTACCTGTAGCTTATTTGCCACTACTCCTTTCTCAGTTTCGTACAAGAAACTGACCTATATGAGAGAATTCTCGTATACCGCTTATTGGCTAATATTATATTCTTAATTCAGAATTGCGAGGAATGCGGAAGGGGGGTTATTATTGTCGCAATCATTTGTGGCCATTCGACGCGACATGAAATAGTTAGGTTGAGTCGGGAGGACACCCGAGGACAATAAATAAAGGAGGACAGCTATGGTAAAGATTAAAAAAGCAATTAGTGCAGGCGTTCTATCACTTGGGCTTGTTGTTGGACTCGCGGGTTTTGCGGGAGCAGCTTCAGGTACAATCGGTACAACCGGTCCTGACTCAGAAAACGAGGTAACTAATAAATCTACTACAGAGTTAGACGTTAATAACGACAACGATCTCACGCTCTCTAACAAGAATCACCAATATGCATCAAGTGGTTCAGTTGAGGTGAAAGACAGCACTACTGGCGGTGATGCAGCTAGTGGTGACGGCGCTAATGATAACTCAGTAGATGCCACAATTGAGATTGATAATTCTCAAAGCGCTGGAGCATTCGATGGCGTTGGTAGCGGGGATAGCAATAACACTGGCTCTATCACTAACACTGGGCCTGACTCAGAAAATAAAGTGAAGTCAGAAAGCAAAGTTGAAATTGATGTAGACAACGATAACAATATCCACGTATACAACAATAACGACCAAGTTGCTAAGTCAGGTGATGCTGAAGTACGACACAATACAACTGGTGGTGATGCTACTAGTGGTAGTGTGACAAACACAAGTTCGGCTACATTCACCGTTCGTGTAACTAACTAACACTTTCGTGGGTGGGGTTTGTGAGAGAGTGGTAATTAGCGCCACTCTCTCACCAGCAAATTTAATTTAAGGGAGGGGAGCATATGCAACGAATAAAGAAGTTAACTCGACAAGTAGTTGCCTATCTTACAGCGTTAGTTCTTGCGGCTGGCTATCCAATAGCAGCGATGGCCGACACACAAGAACCAACGACACCTCCGGTTGAAACGGTTGAACAAGCGCCTGTGGAACCGGAAGCTCCAAAATTAAATTATACTTACAATGAAAATACCGGGCATTGGGATAGCGAGAAGTGGCAATACGATCCAACGACTGGTACGTATGTGGCTCCTGCGCCACCGGTTATTATTACGCCACCAGTAGATGACACTGAAAAGACTGATGATACTAAATCGGTCGATACAACAGTTACTGCTGAAAATAACCTCACTTCAGATGCTACTTCAGGTGACAGTACGGTAGCCGAAAATACCGCTGGTGGAAGCGCTACGACTGGCGACGCTGCGGCAATTGCAACTATGTTGAACGTCGTTAATTCATCCGTCACAACTGGTGACAATCAAAAAGTGGCAAGCTTCACACAGGATATTATGGGTGATGTAAAAGGAGATATAGTACTCTATCCAATGCTCTTAAAAGCGATGCTAGAAGCACAGGCGGGCGGTGATAAAAATTCAACAATCGATGTTAAGAATAATTTTCAACTCGATAATAACGTTGGTCTGTCTGCAACGAGCGGCAATGCTAATGTAACTAAAAACACGAGTGCGGGTGATGCGACAACAGGCTCTGCTATGGCTGTTGCAAATGTAGTCAATATTTTGAACTCAATGATTGCTACGCAACAATCATTCATTGGTACAATTAACATTTATGGAAACCTTGAGGGCGATATATTAATTGCTCCAGATTTTATTCCGCAAATGATAGCCAATAACAAAGACGATCAATCTTCTAGTTCGCAACTTTCAACAAAAGACTCTACTAATATTGTAAATAATATTTCGGCAGTTGCAGAAAGTGGTGCTGCGGCGGTTCTGAATAACACTTCAGCAGGTAACGCTACGACGGGCAAGGCAGATACGGGTGTAGTGATATTTAACCTTACCGGCCATGAAATAATTGCTAAGAATAGTTTACTAGTATTTGTGAATGTTTTGGGAAAATGGGTAGGGGTGATAGTTGATGCACCTGCTGGAGCAACCTCGGCGTTAATAGGTAATGGTGTTACGAAGAACGAAACGTACGCACCAGACTTAAAGGTGAATTCAGAATCAAACCATGGAATAACTAATACAATTTCAGTTGATGCTAAATCGGGCGATGCAACGGTATCGGGCAATACAATGGCAGGTGGAGCAACTACTGGTTCAGCCGTAGCACTCGCTAATATTGCTAATATTTCAGGTAGCCAGTTTGGTGTTTCTGACTGGTTCGGAGTGTTGTTTATAAACGTTTTCCAAAACTGGTTCGGTGATTTTGGAAACGATACGCCGTATGGAAATGAAAAAGTGCCTATCCAGCAGCCAGCAGGTCCAATCCAATTTATTCCCAAGGAGGAAGTAGCGAGTACCTCTGCGCCAAGGCTTACCAAGAGTTCGTTGGTGCGTGTCATTACACAAACGGCACAAGCGGGATATGCAACTGCCTCTACGCTTACGACGGTTACTACGCCAGCACCTGAAGATTCGATCATGGCGACATTAGGTAAATCTGTATCGAATGAAACATTCGATACAGGCTTCGACATGCGACTATTTATTGTGGCCGGTTCATTGCTTGCGGTCGGTTTGTCATTACTAGGGTTGAAAAGGTTATTTAGTTAGATATCTTACAGGCTAAGTTGCAGGGCGTAAATAATCAGCGTACGCTAAATAAGGGATGGGTTTTGAAAGTACTTGTCCTTTGAGAGGATAAAATAATGGTGCAGGCTTTCGAACAGTTTATAGCTTCCTATCCGTCCCTCGTTTTCGAGAAGGGGCAAACAGTCCTACTCAAAGATGAGATTCCAAAGGGCACATATGTTATTGAATCCGGAATTATTAAAACCTACACTATTAACGATAGTGGTGAAGAGCGAATTATTTCAATTGACACCAAAGGCGAGGACATTCCAATCGGCTTTACGATTGGATTAGTAGATAAGTGCCAGTATTTTTACAAAGCCTATACACGCTGCACCATAAGGGTTGTACCGTGCGACGACTACTTGAAGCATCTCGCAGAGAACCAAGATAGCCTTTATAAACGCCACATACGAATTACAAAGATATTATTAACAAACTTAAAGCGTATTGAAACACTCGAGCAGTCAAATTCAAGTGAAAAAGTGGCACGCACACTGCTGTATATGGCCGAAACGCTCGGTTCGACATTTCCGAATAAGACAATCCGGAAGCTATCAATTACTCAACAAGAAATCGCCAACACGCTTGGTCTTACACGAGAAACGGCTGGCATTATACTAAAGAAGTTGGAACTCAACCAGTTGTTAGAACACTCCCGCAATACCTATATTCTGTATATCGAGAGGCTTCATCAATATATCGACAAACGACCTGATTAATAAAATAAGGGGGTACATATGCCACAAAAGATAACACCATGTTTATGGTTCGATACAAACGCAGAGCAAGCGGTTAACTATTACGTTTCGGTATTTCCGAACAGTAAAATAATAGACATACAATATTATCCAACTGAGGGGTTGCTTGATTTCCAAGAGCCGATGGCTGGCAAGGTTCTTGTTGTTGACTTTGAGCTTGATGGGCAAAGGTTTACTTCATTAAACGGAGGCCCTGACTTCAAATTTAGTGAAGCCATTTCGTTTGTTGTTGAATGCCAAGATCAAAAAGAAATTGATTATTACTGGGAAAAACTATCAGCAGTGCCAGAAGCCGAGCAGTGCGGTTGGTGTAAGGACAAGTTTGGTCTTAGTTGGCAGATTATTCCTGAGAACATGAATGAACTCATGCAACGACCGAATGCGTATGCAAAAATGATGCAAATGCACAAATTGGTTATTGCGGACTTTTAACAAAACATACCGTCAATTGTCCATGATATACCCCTTATGCTATGATAGACCAAGTAAGATTAGGGAATTGGAGAAGTTATTATGGATGAAGGACCGTTTCGTGTATCACGTCCGGCAGATAGAAGGTCAGTAAGTAGGTCAGAACCGGCATATCGCCAGCCTGATGAGCCGCAACAGCAGCGTGCGGAACCACAACCTTCTGAGCGAGCTCCGGCATCGCACCGTACATCGAAGAACAAAAAAGCTTCGAAGCGTTTTAAGTTGCCACTTATCCTTATCATTCTTGTGTTAGTTGTTGCAGCTATCGCTGGAATTCTATTCTCAATCTCAAACAATAAGAATGCGGCTACAGCAATCGATACAAGTAAATATCAAGCTGTTTTCTTTACAAATGGCCAAGTGTACTTTGGTAAACTTAGCAGTCTTAATGATTCATACTTAAAGCTTACCGATATCTATTACCTGCAAACACAAGCAGCAGATGCTAATGAAACAAATCCGCAAGCAACATCAAACGATCAAAGTGACGTACAACTTATTAAGTTAGGTGAAGAAATTCACGGACCTGAGGATGAAATGGTGCTTTCTCGCGACCAAGTTTTGTTCTACGAGAACCTCAAAGCTGACGGTAAAGTTGGGCAGTCAATCGAAGCTTATAAAAAAGCTCACTAGTAGCTAATTGCTAGCTAAGTGATTCGATATACTTCGACCAATCTGTATCACTTACTTTTTGTTTCGATTTTATGAGTACTAAGAGGTCGTTCTTGGTAAATACAACTGATTGTGGGCCTTGTGAAGAGGTGCCGACGTATACTTTAGTATCGCCAGCGGTAATTTCTTTGTAGGCACCGCCTTTGGTAATTTCAGTTACCTGTGCATCTGCATTCCCCTCGAATGATTTCGGAAGGGGTTGTTCGCTGATGTTAATTGAAACACCTTCAATTTCGTCGTTATAAGCAAATACTGGGTCACTGGTCGTTGGGCTGATTCGACTCCAACCACCAAGGTCGTCAATAGATTTATCCTTTGGTAATATAGTCGAGAATGTGGGCTGCTCGCCTTTTTCCTCTGCGATATTTTCGATATCGTTTTGTCGCGATACTGATATACCAATAGCTATAGGAGTAGCAATTGCTACTGTTGCGATTATAGCAATGATGACCATTTTTCTCGTGATAACAAAGCGTTTATTGTTCGACATACTTACTCTAATTTTACCATAACGGATATCACCAGTGCGTTAGGTGACTACGAGTTCTTGAGTGCAAAGCTTAAGTTGCTCAAGTACGCGTGTGCGTTATTCTTTGCGTCGAGGTTAATCTTAAATACAATACTTTCACCAGCGACAAAGTTACACGTCGCTGGGTCTTGGCCAGTAGCATCTTTTGTTTGCCAGGTTGTTTGAACGCCAGTAGATACCACACCGCCGCTTCCACAAGTCTGCATGCCGGTCGTTGTATTGCGGTAGATTCTGTAGCTTACTATAGAATCAGCGCTATCTGTTCGTCCCATAAGCGATGTTGATCCAGCGACGAATCCATTGAAGTTACTCGGTAGTTTGTACGTTACATAGATACTTCGAGTTTGAATTCCAACGTTTGCCGATGTCCAGTCGTAGTAGTTGTATGTTTCATTTGTGCCACAGACTGTCGGTTGTGAGGATGTACCATCGTTGATATCAAGCGTGTCAGAACAGAACTCAGTCGCCATAGTACCTGCACCTTGGGTGTGCATGACTGCGTTAGAGAACTCAGGAATAAGTGTTACAAAGGTGTCTGGTGTTGAGCCACAAGATCCCCAGCCATCAGCCTCGTAACATTGAACCTTCCCAACAGTAGTGTCGTAGTACATGCTACCAAGAAGTGAGCTATCAACAGTTGGTGCAGAAGTTCCCTTGTCGACAGTAAGGAGGGTAGGGGTTCCAGTGTCTGTGCCGTTACCGATTTGAATATTTGTATTGCCGAATGTTGCAACTGTTGTGCCGTTGCTTTGGATGTTTACACCAGCCTTACCGTCTAGGTTAAGGAGTTGACCACTTGCGGATGTAACGCTTGCTGTGCTTGCAGCACTAAAGGCAAGGGATGAACTTGAAAGGGCTACGTTGCCGTTGATTCGGTATTGGTTAGATGAATTAATGTCGCCTGTTACATCAAGTGCGAATCCTGAGCCAGCAGAGTTGCCGATACCGACATTGGCTGTACCACCATTGTTGGTAGCGGTAAGAAGGTTAAGGCCACCACCTTGAAGCGCTAATGAACTCGCTGTGTTTGAAAGGGTACCAGTAGAGTTGCTGCCGTTCCAGCTAAGGCCCATAATGGCGTTCTCGTCTGGAGACAACACGCCGATTGTAGATTGGTGATTTCCGGTTCGACCGTCTGCGATTAAGATACCTCGTGCAGTTGCTTCTGATCCCGATGGAATACCGAAGGCAAGAATACTTGAGTATGCAGGAAGGTTGTAATTAGGAATGTTGATTGCTGTGTTAAGCGCTGCACCGTTCGGTGTGATGTATTGAGTGGTGCTTGTAGAGCCTTGAATGGTAAGACCTTTAGTGAATAGGGCAGATCCATCAACGATTAACTTAGATTCGTAACCTGTAACAACATTTCCGTTGTCTCTTATGCTGAAGAATGTTTGGTCAGTGGCGTTGCTTTTAACCGATAGTAGTGAACTAGTGCCAAGTCTGAAGTTGATGTCGCCAAGGTTGCTCATTTCGATAGGATTGTAGTTTAGATCGGTGTTGTGAACCACGTATCCGCCTCGTGTATTTACGCGAACACCTTGGCTACCTCCCTGGATAACTGTAACTGAAGAGTTGGCAGTAGTACCCACTATTAAGGTTCGCGAGCCTTCGCCGGTACCGATATTAATTACCGAATCAGCGTCGTTTGTTTTTCCGATATTAATTATCCCTGCACTAGCTGTACCGATATTTAACGTCCCGTTTATTTCGGTATCAACCATTGGTGTAATGACACTTGTACTACCTTGGATTGTTGAGGCTGTAGCTGTTCCGCTAATGTTAATGTCGCCATTTTGCGTTGTAGTTGAACTTCGGATGTAGCCCGATGCATCAACACCACCAAGTTGTGCTGAGTTGATAGCATAAGGAGTTGCCGTCATGCGTTTCATCGGAAGCATTTCGCCGTCAGCACTACAAGAACCACTTCCGAAAGTGGTACATGAGGTTGAAGCCCCGGCAACGTTCATGGAAAGCCAGAGAGTGTCTTGATTCCAATCGATACTTGATCCGAATGGGTTGAGTGAGCCTAAGTTTACCGATAGGAAGCCGTTTTTCACTTCGACTGCGCCGGTTGGGCTACCGTTGTTGACGTAGGTTTCAGTCCATTTGAGAGTTCCGCCAGGATTATTCGCTGCATTTCCCGCACCGTCTTGGTAGATTTTGAACTGGATGTTGTAAGAGCCGTTAGGGACGATATCGCCGTTAGCGTCAAGAAGTCGGCCTTGGAAGCCGATTGTTTGGTTGGTACCTGGAGCCGCGTGCGCGACAACGTTTAAGAATAACGTTGTAATTAACGCAATACATAGCAATAGAATACACGAAATGCGTAAAGCAAGTCGCTTATCAAAGCGCAGGTTTAAAATAGTGGGATGGTGCCACCACGTAATCATTTTGATTTTTTACTCTTTTTTTACCCCTGTGGGGCGTAGTAAATGTTTGTATCACTTGTGATTAGTGGTGGTTCATCTAAAGCTTGGTGTCATTCTACCACAAGCATGATGAAAATGGCAATTATTTGAACAGTTTTCTGTGTGAATTCTGAGAGCGTGAAAGCAAGCGAAACATGGCTAAATTTGCATAGTCCTTATGGTATAATTACACCAGTGCATAATAGGGGTATAGGGAGCATAAACAAACAGTGAAAACGTCACGGATTGTTCTTAGTTTGGCAGTTATCGTTATTGCGGCTTCTGCCGTTGTTTTGCCAGTTGCCGCTCAAACGTATGGTGGCGGTAGCGTACAGGGGTACGCATCGGATACTCCGCTTGATAACGGCACGATTGTTCAGCTTACCGGTAAAGATGCTAACAGAGTAAAAATCGCAAAGCAGGCAGAGTTACAAAACATGTTTGGTGTGGTCGTTGATCGCAACTCGTTATCTGTTACGCTCTCAAGCGAAGCGTTGCAGAACGAAACGTTCGTGGCTGCTTCTGGTACGTATAACGTACTTGTCAGCACTCAAGGCGGCTCGATCGTATCTGGTGATTACGTAACCCTTTCATCTGTAAATGGTGTTGCTATGAAAGCCGGTACTGAAGAGAAGACGGTATTTGGCCGAGCTAACGGTCCATTTGACGGCAAGGGTGTAACGCTTGGTTCGACAGTGCTTAAAGACGTGAACGGCAATACTAATCAAACGGTAAAGCTTGGTTCGATTCCGGTCACTATCGACATTAAGAAGAACCCGAACGATAAAAGTACAAAGTCTGATTTGCCAGATTTCCTTCAGCGACTTGGTCAGCAGATTGCTGAAAAAGAGGTGAGTCCGGTTCGAATTTACTTAAGCCTTGGCATTACGTTAATAAGTATTCTAGCGGCAATTGCAATTTTATATTCTGGTGTGCGAAATGGTATCATCTCTATCGGTCGTAACCCGATGTCAAAGAAGTCAATCTTCCGTGCGCTGCTAGAAGTTATTTTGACGAGCATATTAATTTTAATTATCGGTTTGTTTGCGGTATATTTACTACTAAGACTGTAGTAGAAATAAGGTGGGAAAAATGGGATTATTTCAACATAAAAAGCCGGGTGCACCAAAGACTCCTCAAGAAGAGGCCTCTGAAGCTGTCGTTAATTATATCGACGAAACCTTTAAAGACGAGCTCCGTGATTTCGGTCGCTCTTACTTTGAGAAAATTATTAATGATACCGGTGCCCTTTTCCAACAAGACCTTAATACTACCATTGGTCAAGTTAACGTACAGTTACAAGACCACGTTACAAAGCAGCTCGATGTAGCTATTGCCCAGGTGAATGCTGAACTTAAAGATAGCGTTGCGAAACAACTTGAAAACCAGTTCGCTGAATACAATCGGGAAATGAAAGATGCTCAAGACCTCGCCCTTAAGTCGTTGACCGACAACTCAGAACAGTTGCAAGCAGAGTACAACGACCTTCGTACAACTTTGCAAAAAAACGTTTCTGACCAAAAAGTTACACTTACCAACGTGTTTGAAGAAAACAAAGTGCGTATTGCTCAAATGAAAGAAGCTCAAGACCTTGCGTTGAAGTCACTTGAAGAAAGCGCTGAAGCTTTGAAAACTCAGTACGCTGCAATTAATGACACATTAAGAAGCAATGTTGCGAACCAAGAAGCGGTTCTTGTGAGTGCCTTTGAAGACAATATGGGCAAAATTATCGAGCACTATCTACTTGGTGCACTTGGTGACCAATATGACCTCAAGGCACAACTGCCGTCGATTATTCACCAGATGGAAGACAACAAACAGGCGATTGTGGACGACATGAAATTATGAGTGACGTTGAAGTAAAAACACACGAGAACTTTATTCTGCCAGCAAACGTGGTAACTAAAATTGACGTATCTCGTTTGGTGACTGAAGTTGAGCGTGTTGATAACGATATGACTGCTGCCGCAGTTCGCACTAAAACAGGCGCTAGCGAACAAACTCAGCCAATCCTTTCAGAGCAGTTAAGTGATTTCTTGCACCGAAATGATTTAAAGCTCGATGCTGGCCAAGAACGCAGCGCAATTATTAAACAACTACGACTCCTTAAAGACAAAGCACCAGTGCTTCATATGACATTTGCAGTTACTGCCGACACCGAGAGCCTGCAAAAGCTTACTGAATGGGTGCGCGCAACTATTCACCCGCAAGCGGTAATTGCTGTCGGTTTGCAACCAGCATTAGTCGCTGGTGTCTACTTGCGTACGCCGAACCACGTTCATGACTTCAGTATGCGCGGTGCGCTTGAGGGCCGACATGGTTTATTAGTTGAGGAATTGGAGTCGCTTCGTGCCAAGTAAGAAATTTGAGAAATTAGTAAACGACGGCAACCCGGTTGGTGAAGTTATCGGTATCGATTCATTCATGGTGAGTATTAAAGGCTTGCAGCCGACTAACGTTCACGCGACAGTTCGTTTTGATGACGACACTCGTGGGTATGTTCATCAAGTGCTTGAAGACCACGTTGTGGTCATGAAGCTTGACCCTTCGCCGCTTCACATTGGTTCGGTCTGTGTTATTGAAGCACTCGATATTATGATTCCCGTGGGTAAGAACTTTATTGGTCGCGTTATCAACGTATTTGGTGAGCCAATCGACGGCAAGGGTGAGATTGAACCCGACCAAGAATGGGACGTGTTCCACTCTGCACCAATGCTTTACGAACGTGAACTTCTAGATACTCCAGTGGAAACTGGTGTGACAATTCTTGACCTTGAATATTCACTCGCTCGTGGCCAACGTATGGCCATGCTTGGTGACAGCAAGGTTGGTAAAACAGCTCTTGCTGCTCAGGTTGCTATCAACCAAAAAAATACTGACATTACGGTTATTTATGTATTGATTGCTAAGCGAAACCACGACGTAGCTGAACTTGTGACGACGCTCGAGAAAAATGATGCACTCAAAAAAGCTGTCGTTGTTGTGAGTAACTCATTTGAATCATTAATTCTTACCTACCTCGTGCCATATGTTGGTGCGGCTCACGGTGAATATTTCTGGCACAAACTGAATATGGACACGTTGGTAATTTACGACGACCTTACAGCCCACGCCCAGGCGTATCGTGAAATCTCACTTATTGCAGGTGTATCTCCAGGGCGCGACTCGTACCCGGGTGACATGTTCTATACGCACTCTAGTTTGCTTGAGCGTGGCGGTAAAACAGAATCTAACCATGCCAGCCAAACTCTTATCCCAATTGTGTATGCACCAGGTGGTGACATTACGGCGTATCTTCCGACAAATATTATGTCAATTACTGATGGTCAGTGGATTTTGGATGAAAAGATTTTCAAAGACACCATGCGCCCAGCGGTGAGTACGGCACTTTCCGTGACGCGTGTTGGTGGTGTAGGCCAAAACAAACGACAAAAAGGCTTTGCCGACAGGTTAAACCTTACATTAGCCGGCTACCGAACAGCGGAAGAATACGCTCACTTTGGTACTGAATTGAGCCCGCAAGCGCAGGCTGATTACGACAAGGGTAAAGTTTTATTCAAGCTCATGAACCAGGGTATTGGTGAGATTTATAGTTTTGCTGAACAGCAATTCTTAATGAATATTGTATTAGGTAGCAGCCCTGAAGAGATTATCAACGTCGACCTTTTGAAGCAAAAAGTACGCGAATACGCACCCAAGCTAAAAGAAGACAAAGACATGGTTGGAAACTTCGATGAACTTGAAGCTGCACTTAAAGCAGAGGTAACAACAATCGACGAAGTGAAAAAAGCTGCCATTGATAAGCTTGCTAAGGCTGAAGAAGAGAAGAAGCGTCAGAGTGACGAAGCTGCTGCGGCAGAGGCGGTAACTAATGCACCAGCGACACCGGCAACTGATGAAAAATCAAAGGATAAAAAGTAGTGCGACGGCCTCTTGAAATCAAAGCCGAAGAAGCTGCAGCTCGTTCTGTTGTGAGCCTTACATCAGCTCTTGAAAGTATTAGTAGTATGCAAATTGCTAAGACTAAAAACAAGGTACTCATTAGTAACCAGTTTTTCGATGAGGTTTGGAATATCTACAAGCAAATTCGAATTGACGTTATCTTTAACTACGGGCGTACAGTTGATCAAACCCCAATTGATAAAGAGCTTCTTATTCTTATTACTGCCAAAGGTGGTTTAAGTGGTGATATCGACAACCGACTTATTCGTAAATTTATGGAATACTACGACGAGAACAAGCACCATGTACTTGTTATTGGGCACCATGGTGTAACTAAGCTAAAGCAGGCGCACGTTGATCATAATTATTATTTTGACCTCCCTGAACATGATTATATTAACGTTGATCCACTTATGGCGATTATGAAAAAGTATGCAAAAAGCCGTATTTTCTACCAAAACTATATTTCACTTTCACAACAAGAAATTAAAGAAGTCGACCTTAGCGAAGTAGTATCAAGCAAAGGCCGCACAGCCGACTTGTCTACGATCGGCGACGACATGGTAAGTGAAAAGAATTATATTTTTGAACCAAGTTCATACGCAGTTGCCGCTTACCTTGAAGATTCAATTCTTCGCTTAACAATTTCGCAGTTCATCTACGATAGTCGCTTGGCTCAAGTCGCCAGTCGCTTTAAAGCGATGTCCGCTGCAAAGGAACGTTCAATTGCAAATGCAGTTGGGCTACACATGGAATATAACCGTGCAAAACGAAACCAGGTTGACACCAGGTTGAAAGAATCAATGTCGGGTCTGAAAAAAATACGTGCTGGAGGTGCCGAATAATGAGTGAACAAACTATCTACAAAAAAGGCATCGTACGAACCTTGAAAGGTTTGGTTATTAAAGTACGTTTCGATGAAGGTATGCCTGATCTTAATGAAATGCTGTATGTTGATAACGAAAAGAAATCTCCACTACTTGTAAGTGCGCTTGAACATGGCGACATGGCAGTGTGTCTGAACATTGGTGGTGACTATAGTATTCAAAAGGGTGAAGCAGTTGTTCGAAGTGGACGTAGCCTGGAAATTCCTGTTGGCGAAGAGATGGTTGGCCGTGTATGGGATGCCATGGGTCGCCCAATTGACGGTAAGCCACAGCTGCCACAAGAAGTACTTGATAAAATGATTAAGCGACCTATCTTTGCTCCGGCTTACCAAGAGGCAAGTCTAACGAATAAAAAAGACGACGTACTTGAAACAGGTTTGAAGGTGCTCGACTTCTTTACTCCATTCGTTAAGGGTCGCAAGATTGGTATTGTTGGTGGTGCTGGTGTGGGTAAGACTGTGCTTACCATGGAAATTATTAACAACGTCGCGACGGGTTCTGGTGCACTGTCCATCTTTGCCGGTATTGGTGAACGTATTCGTGAAGGTCACGAACTCTTCAAGACATTGGATGATAACGACCTATTGAAAACAACCGCCATGTTCTTTGGGCAGATGAATGAGAACCCGGTGCAACGTAGTTTGATTGGCTTGAGTGCAATTACTCTTGCAGAGTTTTTCCGTGATGACCAGAAAAAAGACGTACTTATTTTCGCGGATAATATGTATCGCTATATTCAAGCGAAAAACGAGGTGTCTACAATTATTGACCAGACACCTGCTGAGGGTGGCTATCAGCCAACAGTATTCTCGGATGTTAAAACCTTCCAAGACCGCTTAGCTACGAACTCAAACGGTTCTATCACTGCCCTTCAGACAATTTACGTTCCAGCCGACGACCTTTCTGACCCAGCCGTGCAGATGATTTCTCACGAGTTGGACAGTACCATTGTGCTTTCCCGTGCAGTTGCTGCGCAGGGTATTCGCCCAGCAGTTGATATCCTTGCTTCAAAGTCTAGCCTGCTTACGCCAGACGTTGTAGGTGAGCGCCACTATGACCTTGCCACTCGCGCCACGGCAATTTTACAAAAGTATGAATCGTTGAAGGGTATTATTGCCATTATTGGTGAGTCTGAACTTTCTGCTGAAGACCGCGACGATTACAACAAGGCCAAGCTTCTAGTTGAATTCTTTAAGCAACGTTTCAACGTGATGGAGAAGGTTACCGGTGTCCCTGGTGAGCACATGACCCGTGAAGATACACTTAATGGCGTCGAAGAGATTATCGGGAAGAGCGAAGCGAAACTTGCTGAAGAAGCAGCGGAAGCTGAAAGCAAAAAACCTGCCGAAGCTCCTGTAGTAGAAGCTGTCGAAGAAACACCAACCGAACCTGAGAAGAAATAATGGCTGAAGAAGCACCAGCTGTCGTACCAGTTGAACCCGAACAGCCAGCTGTTAAACATAACGGCAAGCCGACTATTGAAGTTAAGGTATATGCACCATTTAAGGTGTATTTCGAAGGCGATGCTTATAGTTTAAGTGCAGTGAATGCAACGGGGCCTTTTGATGTATTACCGCAACACCATAATTTCTTATGTATGTTGGTGCCGTGCATGCTGACCATTCAGTCACCCGATGGTCCGCAAACTATTAAGGTGAACCGTGCACTTATGAACGTCAAGGCAAACCGCGTTGTCGTGTTTATGGATGTCTAGTTAGTTACAAAGTAGTCGAAAGCAAACGCTTGGTTTGCAGGCGCTACGTTTACGCTACAAATGCTAAAGCCTGCATTATTGCGATCTACGTAGTAATCAGTTGCACCAGCGCCAACGCCAACTGGGCTAATAAGTACGTGTGGAGGATTGCTAAAATTCTGTTGGAAGTTAATACGTACAAAACATCCAGTTGTTGGATTGTTGCCTGTGTTAATACTGACTGTTCCGGTTGTGTCTGATCCATTAATCGAAGCTGAACCACCGGTTCCAAGTACTGCGCCATTTGCTGTGCGGTTTGGTGATGCACCAGTAAAGCTAATGTGGTTAGGGATTTGCAGAACAGCATTGCCGCTCATAATAAGGCGACTGACGGTAAGTTGTGAGGCAGTAACAGCACCGCTGAATGACGATGTGCCGGCGACGTTTAGGTCGCGTAAGGTTGTAACACCTTGAACGGCTACAGTTGTTGCAACTTGCAGGCTATTAATTTGCGCCTGACCAAGGTTAGCTGCACCAGAAATAGTAAGAGTCGGCCCTTGAATGCTGCCGCCACTTTGAATATTACCAGCAACGTTAAGGTTGCCACGCATCAATGTTTGGCCAGCAATAATTGCATTACCTTGAATGGTTAATGTTTGAGCTGCGCCCCCAACTGAAGCGTCGGTATTAGCAAGATCTTTCAAAGCATCTTGCGTAAGTTCTTGGCTGGCAACTTCTGGAACCACCGGAGCTTTTTGGCTATTTAAGTAACTTACTGCTGCAATGGCGGCGGCGATAACAACTAATATAACGAAGAATAGTAAGTAGACGTTTATCTTCTTGAGGAAACGCTTGAGCGGTGAAACTTTTTTCTCGCCAGGTACTTCAGGAGCTTTTTCGGGTGAGGCTGCGGCAATTTCAGCCTGCTCTTTTTCAAGCTCATCCGGAGTCAAACTAAGGGCGTCAACTGGAGCCTGTGACTCAGTATCTTTAGAGGGCTGGTTCGCAGCGTCGGGTGCCTTGTTTTTGTCTGGTTCCATTGTCGTTAAGGGGATTTTGAAAGTCTTTAAAGTTTACGTTTATGCTTATGTACAGCTTACTATATTTAACAGCGCTACGCTAGGTTGTGTTTTTGCCATGCGTAGGGGATAATATACAAATAAAGCTTATGCAAAAACAGAGATTGTGGACAGGTGTAAAAGTAATACTGGCAGTAATGCTTGTTGTTGCTAGTGGCGCCGGTACTGCAAGCGCTCTTACCTCAAGTTCAAACAATTACCAAATGACCGAAACCCAGTTTGGTACTACCCAAAAAAGCTGTTCGGGGCAGTATTGTGCCGAGGCCTCGATTGGTGAGGCGACGGATGGGGCAACGTCGACAGATGGCACATCTCAATTTGAAGATATTGTGAACAATGAACCGACGCTGGATATGATTATCGAACCGGGTGATTCAAACTTGGGAGTGCTTAGTACTGAACGTACGTCTACGAAGACTACGAGTATTAAAGTGCGAAGTTATTTGATTGCTGGCGGGTATTCACTGCAGATTATTGGTACACCACCGAAATTCGATGGACATACACTTAATACACCTACAACTCCAACATTATCAGTTCCAGGCACTGAGATGTTTGGTATAAATGTCGTTGCGAACACGACTCCTGCCGTGGGTGCAAATCCGGTTCAGGTTCCAACTGGGCAACAGGCTTTTGGTGTCGCAAATGTTAATTATGAAGTACCAAATAGGTTTATGTACAAGAGTGAAGACGTTATCGCTAAAGGCCAAACAGACTCTGGGCGTACTGATTACACCGTGAGTATGGTAGTAAACATCTCAAGCTCTACGCCGGCAGGTAGATATACTGGTGACTTTACAGCTATGCTTGTTCCAGCATACTAGCCTTAACTTATACACAGCTTAAGGCTGTGGATAATAAATGTTATTGCATACTACATCTTGCTAATGGTAAAATGCGCATGTAAGCCTTGTTAAAAGGATTAAAAATAAACACAATTAGGAGATATGCACAAAATGTATACACTTAAATCAATCTTAAAGAGAGGATCGCTTCTTGGTGCTGCAGGCGCAATGCTTGTTGCGGCTATCGTTCCTGCGGGCGCTGCGTTCGCGGATGCGTTGAACCCGTTGACTTCTCGTTCTTTGCTACTCAGTAGCTCAGCACCTGGATTCACCGACACAGACGGTTCTGGTAATTCATTTGCCAATCCAAACTCAATCGGTCAGAACTATGCACCTGCAGGCTCTGGTCCAAATGGTAAGAAAAGCGGAGAAACATTAAGTTTCAAAGTAAGTACTACTTCTCCAATCAAAGCTTTTGAACTGCAGTACTGTACAACTGCTGCAGGTAACTGTCGTGCACCTGGTAATAACACCGGTGATGCGGACGTTGCTCGCGATGGTTTGGCTACAGGCGTAAATACGCGTCAGCTTAACGCAACTGCTACAACAGGCGGATGGGCTAACCAAACAAGCGACTTGAACGTAACTAGTGGCTGGACACAAGCTACTACTACTATCGCTCCTGGTGAATTCCAAGTTTATATCAATGGAATTCCTACTACTGCAACTGACTGGACTATGACTGTTTCTAACAAGGAGTCTCTTGCGTACACTGGTACTGCTCCTTATAACAACTTGACCGGTACAAATAACCACATCGTACTTGCTAGTACAACCGGACAGACGATTTCAAATGGTCAAACAGTTAAGATTGTATTTAGTCCTTCTGAGACTACTTACATTACTAACCCTGGTAAAGGTTCATTCTTCGTTAAGATGAATACATACAACAGTGCTGTTACTGGCGATATCGTTCCAGGCAGCTCTGCAAACGTTGACGGTGGTGTAACTGTGGCAAACGTCATGACTGACTCAATCCACATTACTACTAAGGTACTGGAAACTATGGCTTTCTCAGTAGGTACACGTAACCGCGACATGCAAACACTAAACTGTGGTACGGACTTTGGTACGGGCACTCAACCAGAAGGTTGTGAGGCTAATACTGGCGCCGCTCACGGTACATGTGATGCAATTCAGAACGTCAACAACAACCGTCTAAACCTCGGTGACCCAGATGCTGAATACTCACTACAAACAGGTAAGGGATGGGCAGTTAATTCATACTGGCGCCTATCATCTAACTCATCTGGTGGTGCAACTGTTTATTACTCTGGTGATACTCTACGAAACACCGTTGGTGACTTCATCAAAGATGTTCCAACAGAAACAATTAGTACTCCTGGTACAGAGCAATTTGGCCTTGGCTATGTTGCCCCTGAAGCCGGTTCACAAGAGTTTACTGATGCTCACCCAACAATTACTATTTCAAGCAAGCCGTTTGTAACCTTGGCTACTGGCCAAGATGGTCAACCTGGATTTGCTGGAGTTGCTGGAGCTCAAACTGCCGCTTCTGCATACGATGAAGCTGAAGGTGCTCTAGACGATGGTGCTGGACACGCTGCTACAACTAATGCTGCTAAGTTCAAGTTTAAGGCATCAAGTAACACGATTCCTGAAATGATCGCTCAGCAAAATACTGACGTCATTACTTGTGCAACTGCTAAGATGCGTTACGTAGGTAACATCGCTGCAGATACACCAGCTGGTGTATACACAACTAAGATTAACTACCTTGCAGCTCCACAATACTAGGATTAGTATTTAAGACTCAATAGTTACATCAATAAGACCGGCCCGAAAGGGTCGGTCTTTGTTTGTAGTACTACGCATAATGCTTACAGTCTAGTACAATAACAGGTATGCAGCATAAGTTGTTTCGCCTTCATGCGTTTGTGTTTAACTGGCGCCATATATTTACTGAGGAGTTGGTAGCTTTATTTCTTGTGCTTCTTGTATTTATTGCACCTGTATCAGCATCGATGCGTTTTCAAGAGCGTGGATTATACATGCAAAGCAGCGAACCTGGTGCCACAACTTCTTATACGGTTTCTTTCCGCTTCATGAGTCCTGAGGCGGTAGGCTCGGTTGATATGCTGTTCTGCGTTGATCCAATTCCATATCACGCTTGTGTAACGCCTCCTAACCTCAACGTTTCGAATGCTCTACTCGCCGCTCAGTCAGGTGAAACTGATTTTGCTATTTTGTCTAAGGATGCAAACCATATTGTCCTTACGCGACCGCCAGGAATGATTTCATCAACGGGCTCATCTTATAAATTCGATAATATTGTAAACCCAACCGACACATCACAATCGTTTTCGATTCGGCTAAAAAGCCATGCGTCGACGAACGCGACAGGTCCTCAAATCGATTTCGGTTCAGTTAAGGGGCAGGTGATTGATGGCGCAATAATTCAAACTCAAGTACCTCCAATGCTTATTTTCTGTCTTGCCCAAGAGGTGTCAGAGAACTGTACAAGTACGAATGATATTTATTATAAAGATATGGGTGAGCTGAACTCTCAGTCGACGCTATCTGCACAATCGCAAATGGCGATTGGGACCAATGCTTCTGGTGGCTTCGCCATCACTGCTAACGGTACATCAATGAGTGCCGCTACGAATAGCATTGATTCGCCGTCGACTCCAACCGAAAGTACGCCTGGAAAAAATCAGTTTGGAATCAATTTAGTTGAAAATTCCGACCCGGCTGTTGGCCAAAACCCTGAAGGGCAGTGGACAAACGCAATTCCTTCACCTAACTACGGTATACCCAACCTATATATGTACGTACCGGGCGATATAGTGGCATATTCACCAAATGTAAGCTTAATGAAAAAGTTTACTGTAAGCTATATTTTAAACGCCAGTCCAAGTTTACGAGCTGGTGTATATACAACAACGATGACCTTCATAGCCAGTGGCCGTTTTTAATGATACAATGTTGCTTATACTTATATATGAATGTAAAACGTGAGGAAATATAAAAAATGAAAAGCTTTAAAAGCATTGTTATTGCCGGTCTTGCGGTATTAATTTTTGCAGCTGCTGTACTACCTGCAACTACAGCTTCGGCGCAATCGTCTGCGGCTCTTAGCATTGTTCCAAAAAAGAACTATGTGATCGAAGCAGGGAAGACGGTTAAGGACACGATAACAATCCGCAACCTGGATACAAGCAAAGCACTTCAGCTTACGATGCGTGTTATTGACTTTACGTTTAGCGACGATGGTGGTTCTCCGAAGCTAATGCTCGCTGAAGATGCACCCCAGACTACCTGGTCTTTAAAGCCATTTTTAACTATTCCTAAATCAGTAACGGTTCCTGCCGGTGCTAGTAAGACAATTAATTTAAGCGTAGCAATTCCAACGAAGCAGGGTGCTGGTAGTTACTATAGTGCACTGCTTTACTCTTCTGGTGCTCCAGAAGGTGGAAATGTGGGCCTTAGCGCCTCAGGCGTAACGTTAGTATTTACCTCAGTCCCAGGTGACGTTAATGAAAAACTAACCGTTGAAAAATTCGGAAACTATAATGTTCCAACTACGACCAACGAAGGTAACTACGCGTTTATAACAGGAAAATCACCTAAAACTATCGCATATACTTTGAAGAACGATGGTAACGTAACAGAATCTCCAGTAGGTAGCATTACATTAAAAGACTTGTTCGGCCGAGAAACAGCGATCACTAATGTAAACCCGAACAGCTCATTGGCTTTAATTGGTCAAAGCCGAACATTCACTTCTTGTATAAAGCTTCAAGAGGAAAAAGTCGAATTTAATAGTGGAACTGCAAAGACAACAGCTTGTGCAGATTCGGGCTTGTGGCCAGGTTACTACAAAGCATCACTCAATCTGTTTTATGGACAAAACGGTAATAATACCCAAGAAGTTAATAGCAATGCGTCATTCTGGTACTTGCCGTTATGGTTCGTCATTGTATTCCTTGTTGTATTGTTGGCTATAGCATTTGGAATTTGGCGACTCGTCCAAAAAATCAAGGGTCGTCAGTTCTCGAACCAACGTAAAAAACTATCTCGTCGCCGAAAATAATTATTAGCCCTTTTGCAAGCAGCATAAGCACGTTACAATAAGCACAACTATGGTAGGTAAACTTCAAATAAGCGCACAGTGGATACTTCCGGTAATTATCGGTTCATGCCTGCTTGCGCTATTTGTTTTTGTTAAACCGACTGCTGCGATTAATGCTTTACCAACTCCAGATCCTAAACCAGGTTCGTATGGACTTGAAGCAACAAAAACTCAAGCGCCGCCGACTGTAGCTGCAACTATAACAACGCCAGGCAACGGTGCATCATTTAGTACATCGCCTATAACGGTAAATGGTATATGTCCGACAGACCTTCTTGTAGAGGTATATAACAACAACGTCATGGTTGGTGCAGTTATGTGTGTGAATGGCAGCTTTAGTATTCAGGTAAGCTTATTTGTGGGTATTAACGAACTTACGGCAATCGTATACGATTCACTGGAACAACCTGGTCCAGTTTCTAACACTATTACGGTTAACTATACGAATACAAACTTCGCTGCCTTTGGCGCTTTGATTACACTTACAAGTTCTTACGGTCGTCGCTCTGCAGCTGCTGGTACTGAATTGGGGTGGCCATTGCAACTTTCTGGCGGCACAGGGCCTTACGCCTTTAGCCTTGATTGGGGAGATGGTACGGCGACTGAACTAAAGAGCCAATCGCTAGCTGGGCTCGTAAGTATTGCCCATACCTATAAAAAAGCCGGTATTTACCAAGCGAATATTAAAGTTACAGATGCCAATGGAGTGAGTGCCTTCTTGCAAGTCATTGCCGTGTCGAATGGCAAGCTAGATACAACAGGCGATGCAGCTGCAACAACAGATACGACACCTAAAGTGCAAGTATTGTGGATACCTGCCGTTGTAGCCCTTGTACTTCTTCTACCTGCTTACTGGCTTGGCCGACGTAGTGAAGTTGTTTCTATTCGCAATAAGATGCTCAAAGAACGTAATAGTCTTAAGGACTAGTAGCTATTGCGCACCTGTGGAAAAGATTGTCAAAAACTTGTTGACAAAAATAAGCACTAGTGTGATACACTGAAAACAATCACCACAACAAATACAAATAGTTAAGGTAACAAAAGAGAACAGAGGAGTAATAAAGAATATGAATTCTTTTAGTATATTAAAAAGCCGTCAGGTAGGCTTATTTGCTGCAGCGGGTGCGCTGTTATTAGCACTTATCTTGCCGTCAATCGTGTCGGCAGCACAATTAACAGAGCGGTCAATTGAGCTATCAAGCGCTTCGGTAACTGCTACTGGCGTAACGTATAAAGTTAACTTCACAGCAACACAAACTGCCGGTGCGGTTCTTGTTGACTTCTGTAAAAACAGTCCATTAATTGGCGAAGAATGTATCGCTCCGGTCGGATTTAACTTTACAGCTGGAGGCTCTGTTGCCAAACTAGCCAATGCTGCTCCAAACACGGCAGTGGTTACTCAGTCAATAACAGCTGGTGCAACTTCGGTAACTATTTCGGGAATCACAAACCCAACTGAGGTTGGTACAATCTATGCTCGTATTATCACCTACGATAACGCTACGAATGCTCTTCTCTACGATGCAGAAGAAGGTGCTGATGCAGATGCTAACAGGAAAGATGAAGGTGGTGCAGCTATCTCGATCACGAATAAAATTGGTGTATCAGGTGCCGTACTTGAAAGTTTGACTTTCTGTGTAGCTGGCAACGATAACATCGGACCAAATTGTGTTCCTATTGATGCTGGTCCAGGACTAACAGCTCCAACTCTTAAGCTTGGTGAACAGGTTGGTGACGTATTCGCCCTTGTACCTGGTGAAGTAAGTGAAGGTTCAATTTATACTCAACTTTCTACAAACGCAGCAAGCGGTGCAGTAGTCAGTTTGAAGAGTAGCACGCTTAGCTGTGGTGGTCTTATGCGATTTGGTGCTGACCCACTGACGCAATGTGATATCAAACCTGCAACTAGCGGTGATGTAACTGGAAGCGCTGCTCAGTTCGGTGTGAAAACAGCGACAGCAACAGGTACGAGTGGTACATTGGTACCAAGCGCTGGTTACAGCAACTCGGTATTCGCACTTAATTTCACAGCTGATAACTCAGCCGGTGTAACAAGTACTTTTGGAAACCCATTCCTTAATACGAACAACCTCCCAGCAAGCAACCAGAAGATGACTCTGACCTTTGCTGCGAGTGCAACTAACCAAACACCTGCGGGTCTTTACTCGGCTGACTTAAGCCTCATTGCAACTGGTAAATTCTAAAACTACCATTGCTCAAAAACAGCACCTCCAACGGGGGTGCTGTTTTATATAAATAGCATTTCCAAACGTAACCGTATCTGTTATGATTGGAGTAATCACGTAAAGGGGATGTACTGTGTTGGGGAATAAAAGTATTAAATTAAACGTTAGATTTATGGGAGCGCTTGCGTTAGCATTTGCTGTACTTCTTTCGTTGCTTGTAAGTTCTCACTCGTACGCTCAAAGTGCTAGTAACGCGGCTAATACAATTAAAGTCACACCTGTACGCTCTGATATTGAAATCAAGCCAGGTGAAAGTAAGACTGTTCAAGTAACGGTTTCGAACCTGACAAAAAGTTCTATATCTGTAACACCCGTTACGAACGACTTTATTGCCGGTGACGATCGTGGTACACCAGCACTTATCCTCGATGCTGATAAGTACGCACCTTCACACAGCCTTAAGCGCTTTATGGGTCCATTAGCAACAGGGACTATTCCCGTAGGTCAGTCTAAGACGTTTAACGTTGTAATTACCGTACCGGCAACCGCACAGGCTGGCGGTTACTTTGGTGCTGTCCGTTTTGCGCCAAGCGACCCTGATGGCGGCGGCCAGGTAAACTTAAGCGCTAGTGTTGCGTCTTTAATTCTTTTAACAGTCCCTGGGGACATTGTTGAAAAGCTTACATTAAAAGATTTTACTATCCAGCAAAATGGTAATAATGGTACAAGCTTCCGAACTCCAGATAACCTACAAGCATCATTCTCGTTTGAAAACGAAGGTAATCTTCAGGCTGGTCCATTCGGAAAGCTTTCAGTTAAAAACGGTGACAAGGTTGTTTATTCTGCGGACTTCAATAATGAACAGCCACGTGATGTAATCCTTCCAGACAGTTCTCGTCGTTGGGAACTACCTTTAAAAGACATTGAAGCCTTTGGTCACTACGATGTAACTGCAACCTTCACCTACGGAACAAAAAACCAAACCATTGAAGTTACGAAATCATTCTGGGTTATTCCTACCTGGTTAATCTTCGCAGCAATTGGCGCCGTGGTATTTGTCTTGCTTATCATCGCCCTCATCGTTTTCTTGGTTATCCGCTCTCGCAAACGCCGATACTTGCCACGCAACAACCGTCGTCGCTAAATAAATCGACAAACAAAAACACCCTACATCACGCAGGGTGTTTTTTATTTGCTACTTCTTCTTAAAATCAAGTGAAAGGGAATTCACGCAGTAACGTAACCCAGTTGTATCTCGTGGTCCATCCTCGAATACGTGCCCTAGGTGTCCACCACAATTCGCACAGGTAATCTCCGTTCGAACCATACCAAATTCGGTATCGGTTTCAAATACGACAGCGCCTTCAATGGCGTCATCGAAGCTAGGCCAGCCTGAGCCACTCTCGAACTTGTTGTCAGAGTGAAACAGGGGAGTGTTACAGTTTGCGCAGAGGTAATCGCCATCCTCGTGGTTGTTTAAGAGGGCACCTGTAAAAGGTGCTTCAGTTGCTTTGTCGAACAAGACTTTTTGCTGTTCTTTAGATAAGTTAGGATTCTTCATATACTAAGTATAGTATAATAGTTATATGAATACATTAGTAATTGCCGGTGGATGTTTTTGGGGAATGGAAGAATTGTTCCGTGACCAACCTGGAATTATCGACACCGAAGTCGGTTATGCGGGTGGGTCTAACGACAATCCTACCTACGAAAACCATCCTGGCCACGCCGAGGCTTTAAAACTTACCTATGACCCATCAGTAACTAACCTAGGTGAACTTCTTGATTATCATTTCCAGATTCACGACCCTACAACTATGAACCGACAGGGGAATGATGTTGGATCTAGCTATCGTTCAACTATCTTTTATGCAGACGATGCGCAAAAAGAAGCCGCCGAAGCATCAATTGTTCGCAACCAGCCTTACTGGGAACAGCCGATTGTGACGAGTATTGAGCCGCTTACGACTTTTTGGCCAGCAGAAGACTATCACCAAGATTATCTTCAAAAGAATATCGGTGGCTACACCTGCCACTTCGAACGTGCTCGCTAATAAAGCACTGCCTTTAATAGGTTGAATATTACAATCCCGCTGCCTATAAAAATACTGCCTGCGCCAATAACTAATTTGTAGTTATATTGTATTAGCTTTTCCTTCAGCCAGCTTAGTAGGTTTTTAACGCGTTTTGGTTGTTTATTAATCATCACGAGTAAAAGGCCGAATGGAGCAACGGTTGCTGCTAAGAATATAGCTGTCAATAGTAGGTGGCTTACGATGCCCACTCTTGAATCGGTGATAATGCCGCTCGCAAAGAAGGTGGCAGTAGCGCCGCTAATACTTGCAAAAGTTCTCACGAAGCCAAGTGATACGAGTGCCCAATAGCTTGCTTTTGCGGGTGGCCTATCGTCGCTTATACGGTTAGGTTTTTTATTGATGTACCAAAAGCCGGCCACGATAAAGATAGTACCAATAATAATATTGAAAAATACACTCACGATAATTGCGTTAAAGGTCGAATCGATAATTTTTAGAAGAATCTCAAGTTGGAGAAATTGAAACACGATACTTAGTGCGATTATTCCCAGTAGCACGCCAAGCATCATCGCTACCATCAACTCAAGTGTTCGCTTTGAACGAGTAGAAACGCCAATCTGGGTGACATAGAGGGTCGGGCTAAAGCCGGCAATGACCCCTAGAATAGTTATCGCAATAATAGCGCTTATCAATAACCAAATTTGATCAATGAAACCTAGCATACCTCTATTGTAGCGCAGACTGTCGGGGCGGGTGTATCGGGTTTATTACAAACACTACCAGTATGTAGTACTTGACATACTTTTCATACCGGAGCATTATTGTATTCGATATGCACGACAAACAACTTTATGGCACAGCCACTGTTGGCACGAAAGGGCAGGTAGTAATACCTGCTGATGCTCGTGATGCGCTTGATATTCAAGCAGGTGACCGACTGTATGTAGTTGGCTCGCAAGAAAAGAAGTGGGTTGGTTTTATAAAAGAAGAGCAGCTTCGCGATATGCTCGACCATCTTACAAATAACATTGAACAATATAAAGATATTCTAAAGAAATAGCCGAAAGGGAACACCGCAATGCATCACCATCTTAGCTTAAAGCGCAAACTTATTATTATGATTTCCGTCATGGCCAGTCTTTTTTTGGTTGCCCTTGACCAGACTATTATTGCAACAGCACTCGGAAAAATTGTTGAAGAATTTAATGCCTTCAGCTCGCTAAGCTGGATTGTTACGGCGTACCTCATTACGACTACCGTTACTGTTCCAATTGCCGGTAAGTTCTCCGATCTCTTTGGTCGCCGTCGCATTCTGCTTATCGGTGTAGCTATTTTCGTGGCTGGTTCACTGCTGAGTGGTATTAGTGCAAACGTTGAACAGCTTATTATGTGGCGTGCGTTGCAAGGTATCGGTGGTGGTATTATTACCGCCAACGCCTTCACTATTGTTGGTGACTTGTTCGCGGCTCGTGAACGTGCTCGTTGGCAAGGTTTGATTGGTGCTGTGTTTGGTTTGGCCTCTGTTGTTGGCCCACTTCTTGGTGGCTGGCTAACTGATGGCCAAAGTATTTTTGGTATGACAACCGACTGGCGTTGGACATTCTATATAAACGTCCCAATTGGAATTATTGCATTCATCCTAATTGCTGTATTCTGTCCGCCGTTACGACGTGCAGCCAAGGCAGTTATTGATTACCTAGGCGCAGCATTACTATCTGTATCGTTAGCCGTACTTATTATCTCCGTCGATAACACTGAAACCATCTTCTCGGGCTTCTTAGAATCTACAGGTATGTCACTTGGTGTGCTTCGAGCTATACTGTTCTCGATTGTCGCTATAGCTATTGCCGCGTTTATCTTTGTGGAACGTAAAGCGAAAGAACCAATTTTGCCGTTACGTTTCTTTAAAAACGCTAACTTTGTGAAGATTCTTCTTATTGCAACCTTCTTTGGTTCAGCGTTTATGGGTTCAATCCTGTACCTTACGCAATTTAACCAGCAGGTATTTGGCGCATCTCCAACTGATTCTGGATTGATGCTGCTTCCAATGGTCGGCGGTATTATGGTTAGTAGTATTACTGCAGGACAGCTTATCTCTAGGTTTGGTCGCTATAAGATATTCCTTCAAATTGGTTTCTCTGTTGCGACTGTTGCGATGATCTTCCTTTCAACGCTTACGCCGGAAAGTTCATACCTCTACGAAGCAATCATCATGGCTGTACTTGGTTTAGGAATGGGTATCGCCATGCCAGTGCTTAACCTTGCAGTTCAGAATGAGTTTTCGCAAGCAGAGCTGGGTATTGCGACAAGTTCGAACCAGTTGTTCCGAAGTCTGGGTTCTACTATTGGTACAGCCGTATTTGGCGCTATGCTCACTGCGGGTATTTTGACCCACGTTGATGAAATTCGCGACACTGCTTATATTCAATCGGTATCCCAAAACGCTGCAGTATCTAAGATTGGTGAGATTACCGACCCTAACACGCTCCTTACATTGAATATGCCCGATATCAAGAAGCAAATTAGTGGTAATGCTAATGAACAGTTCGCTACACTGCCTCAGCCTACTCAGAACGAAGCTCGAAGTGCATTCGAAGCCAATCAGACAGAGTTCGCTAGTAAGGTCACACACGCCTTCTCAGAAAGCCTGCGAACAATCTTTATCGTAGCCTCATTCTTAATTGGTGCAGCAGCCATTTTGGTATTCACAATCAAAGAGCGTAAGCTTAATACTGCCAAGCCAGAAGACACTCCCGGCGAAGCGTAGAGTATATTACTACATAATCCTGCTATAGCTTATTGCTAAGTGGTGGTGCGATGATTTACTATTAAGTCATACCCACCGCCAGCCGGTGTATTCTTGACTCATTGGCGCTAAATTGATACTATTATCTACGTGTCCTGCGCCAAAGCTAATAATTAAAGGTCGAAGTGCAAGGGACTGTACATAGTACAAGGAGTGAATAATCACATGCCAATAGCCATCGAATTTGTGCCATCACGGCGCAAGAAGATAGCAGTGGATGTGGTGCCCGCCGACTGGCGAATCTTTATCGCCCACTAAAACGTGGACAGACGCGATATATTTAAATCGAAAACAACAAAACACCCCAAGGCACCGGGGTGTTTTAAATTGTCAAAAAAACAGACGCCGTTAGGGCGTCTGTTGTTGTTTGTAGCGAGTTTGACTACTCAGCGAGTAGTTTGTCCAACTTTTCACGAATACTCGTTAGGTCGCCCTTTACGATGTCATCAGCGACTGTATCAAGCTTCTCGCCATTAAGGAAGAAGGTTGGTGTTGCTGATGCAGAGTTTGCCTTACCGAGAGCCATGTCAAATGAGATTTTCTTATTAACATCTTGGTTTGATAGGTCAGTTGTGAACTTAGCAGTGTCGAGCTGAAGTTCAGTTGCAAATGATACGAAGGCATCAGTACGCTTAGTAGTGTCAAGTGTTTCCCAGGCGCTTTGGTTCTGGTAAAGCAGGTCGTGCATTTCCCAGTACTTGCCTTGCAATCCGGCAGATTCAGCTGCGGCAGCGGCGGCTTTGGCGTTCGGGTGAATGCTAGTGAGAGGGAAGTTGCGGAATACTAGTGCAATCCGGTCACCGTACTCTTCCATAATTGTTTTTACGTTAGGGTAGGCACTTCCACAGCTTGGACATTGAAAGTCACCGTATTCTACGAGAATCACTTTACTATCTGTTTTGCCTTCTGTGTGGTCAGCGATATTACCACTGTCTGCAGTTGCAGCTAAAATCGAATTATTATTAACACTCGATACATCGACTGCAGGGTTTGCTGATCGAGTCCAGATGATTAAACCACCAAGCAGGGCAATGACTGCAACACTAAAAATTATCCATCCGTACTTATTCATGTTTCCTCCAAAAATTACTATACCCATTATAGCAGACACTAAGGTACAATTATCCCTAAGATGTTTACGTTTTTAGTAATTTTAACAGTGCTGGTATTTGTTGCCTTGCTGCTTGTGAGCGGCTTTCAGCCAAACTACTCTTCGTTCAGTATGTCCGAGCTAGAACGCCGGGCAAAGCATTCGGTTGCAGCAAGGGCAGAGCTGAAGCGTGAAAAACTCTTGCCGCAAATACGAGCTGTTATTACCATTAAAACTGCCTTGCTACTCGTTTTAACTGTCGTGCTATTAATAGCAACTTTTGGCTGGATAATCGGTATTATTGTGGCAATTATCGTAACCGTTCTATACGCGCCATTAAGTCGTACCGGTCAAGTATCGAAAAGAGCGAAGGGTTTGTATTCAAAGTTAGAGCCAAAATTATTAACGCTCGTACAAAAGTTTCCTGGTGTATTTTCGTTCTTAAGTGATAGTACAATGCAGGCTGACCAGAAGGTGCATTCAAAAGAAGAATTTCAAGAACTCATTGACCGTTCTGGCATGGCGCTCACTGATATTGAACGAAAAGTAATTATTAACGCACTCGATTTTAACGATAAAGTCGTTTCAACAATCATGACGCCAAAAAACGTTATCGATTTTATTAACCACGGTGAGTTCCTCGGTCCATTAGTACTTGATGAATTGCATGCGCTTGGCCATAGTCGTCTACCGGTAATTGATACCGACCTCGACCATGTTGTTGGTATTTTATATCTACGCGACTTGTTGTCACTAGACGTTCGCAAATCTTCAACCGCCGAGAAAGTTATGGATACGCATGTGTATTATGTTCGCGAAGATCAAACTCTTGAGCACGCTTTGGCGGCTTTCTTGAAGAACCGTCACCACATGTTTATTGTTATTAACAAGCAACGTGAAACCGTTGGGCTTTTGACAATCGAAGACACTATTGAAGCGCTTTTGGGTCGCCGAATTGTCGATGAAGACGACAACCATGCTGACTTACGTTCCGTTGCTGAACACGAAGGCCGACACAACAACACGCCCGAAGGTCACGTCGACGTCTAGCCCAAAGCTCTCAGAGGTGGTAGAATAGCGATAATATGATATGGCTAATACGAAATGATAGTAATCAACGGGGCAGCGCCGAGTAGGACGAACTCGAGCGCATTTACCCCTTTTGTAGTCCATATTTAATCTAGCTTAATTAAGGAACTATTATCATGAGTACAACTCGAACACTTACAAACGAAATCAGCGCCCACATTGGCGAAACAATTACTATTCAAGGTTGGCTTCACAAGAAGCGCCTTATGGGCGGCCTTAACTTTATTACGTTGCGCGACCGAAGGGGCGTTGCTCAAACTTTAGTAGATGACAAAGACGAACTCGAGAAGCTTCGTGGTCTACAAATCGGTACAGTCCTCGCATTGACCGGTGTCGTAACTGCTGACGAACGTGCGCCAGGCGGTGCTGAACTTCACGACGTTACTGTTGAAGTAATGGTGCCCGTTACTGACGAACCACCAATCGAAATCGATAAGCCAATCAGCCACAAATCTGACAACCTTGATACGTTGTTTGAATACCGGGTATTAAACATTCGTAACCTCCAAGAACAAAAGATTTTCAAAATTCGTGCCAGTATTGTTCGTGCGATGCGCGACTACCTATACCGTAACGAGTTTACTGAAATTGATACACCAAAGCTTCTCGCCGAAGCAACCGAAGGTGGTGCAGAAGTATTCCAACTTGATTACTTTGGTAAAACTGCCACTTTGGCACAAAGCCCACAATTCTATAAGCAAATTATGGTTGGTGCATTCGAACGCGTGTTTGAAATTGGCCACAGTTACCGTGCTGAGCCTAGCGCGACAACTCGCCACTTAACCGAGCTTACAATGCTCGATATCGAGATGGGTTTCGTTGAATCTCACCAAGAAGTTATGGATATGACTGGGAACATGATTCGTGAAGTACTGACTAAGATTTATGCAGACCATGCAGATGACCTGAAGAGCCTTAACGCACCACAACTGTTCTTGGCTGAAGATGGTTCAATTCCTAAATTCACCGTTGCTGAAATTCACGAGCTTTACTCTAAGGCTAACAAGATAGATACGACAAAAGAGAAAGACTTGATTCCAGACGAAGAACGATGGATTGCTGATTACGCTCGTAAGAACTTTGGCAGCGACCTTGTGTATGCCACCGACTTCCCAGCTGAAGCCGGTAAGTTCTATCACAAGTTTAAAGACGAAGAGGGAACTGTTGCTTGGGCTGACTTGTTGTTCCGTGGCCTTGAAATTGCAACCGTGCCACTCCGTGAAAACAACTACGAAAAGATGCTTGTACAAATGGAACGTGCTGGCCTTGATGTAACTCACGAAGGTTTCAAATACTATCTTCAAGCTTTTAAATACGGTCTTCCAGTTCATGGTGGTGCAGGTATGGGTGTTGACCGTGTCGTTCAAAAGACGATTGGCTTAAGTAACGTTAAAGAAGCAACGTTATTCCCACGCGATATTAACCGTCTTAACCCTTAGTTGTGCGACCTCGAAATTCTGTTTCAACTAAGTTGGCACTTTATAGCGATGACCTGGGTTCGGTACTTCTTATGTACTACCCGGGTCGCGGCATACATGGTCTACCTGGTGGGCATGTTGAAGTAAATGAAGACCCCGACGAAACAATCAAACGAGAGCTACTTGAAGAACTAACATTGACTGTTGATACTATGAAACGCGCCGATTTCTTCTTACACCCTGGAAAACATAGCCGTATTATTCTTGGTTATGTAGCCATTGCACCCATTGAAATCAGTATAGAGCCAACTCGTCCTGGGTTTGAACATGGTGCATGGGTAACAAAAAATGAATTTGATCATGTCGCCATATCCGATTCCTATCGTAATTTTATAAATGAGAATTGGCCTAAGCAATAACCTTAAGCGTATAATACTCATATGCAACCTGAAGAAACACAAACAATAGAACCGATTCAACCAACTCCACCTGCCGAACCAACAGTAGTTGCAACGCCAATTGCGGTGGTTAAAAAATCTCCACGCCAGCGACACTTTTTGGCAGCGTTTTTCATTAGTTTTTTCTGGGGAGTGTTCGGCGTCGACCGTATGTACATGGGATATTGGGGTTACGGTTTCTTGAAACTTATTTCTGCAGGTGGTTTTGGCCTTTGGGTCATTGTCGACCTCATCTTAATTATGGGTGGCTATATGCGCGACAAGCAGGGCCGCGAGATGTTGCAAGTTGCCGAATATAAAAAGTTTGCCGCTAATACGGTGCTTATTTTAGCAATTTCAATTGGCCTTATTGTACTCGTAAGTGGCATAAGTTTAATTTTCGCTTTGCCTGGAATTCTTGAGTCGGTACAAAACGGGACTATTCCTGGCCTCGAAAGCTTAACAGGTGGATCGGGTGGTATTCCTGGTGTTCCTGAAGACTTACAAGCAGAACTTAATCGATAGTTTCCAGTACTGGCGCATTATCGAGTGAGTGCCACATGTACCAGCTCGCAACGGCTTCATATGGATGCCAACTGTTGTTGAGTGCGATCATTTCCATATCTTCGGGAGTAGGCTTTTCTGGTAACGCATAAAGTTTATATATACCATTTTTAATACCCAAATCGCCGGTTGGCAAAACGTCTAATCGTCCCATGCAAAATATTAAAAACATGTGAACTGTCCATACACCAACGCCTTTAATTTGAACTAACTCGTCAATGACTTCTTGGTTGCTGAGTGAATCCAGATGAGAGAACTGCACAGTCCCTTCCAGTACACGGGTAGCGAGGTCTTGGATATATGATGCTTTTTGGCGTGACAGTCCAACGCTTCGCAAGGTTTCAATGTCGGTTGCGAGAATATCTTCTGGAGTTGGGAAGTCTACGGAAAACAATTCTTTAAAACGTTTCAAGATTGTTCCAGCCGCTTTTACGCTGAGTTGCTGCGAAATAATTGTTTCTACTAATTCTTGATAATACTTTTTATTAGGTGAAAATGCTGGCAGCGGCGCGCTTTTAATGACTGCACCTAGAATTGGGTCATGTGCACTAAGATAGTCAGCTGCTTTTTGAAAGTTTTCAGGTGAGGCTAATTCAGTCATTATAATTCAATCGTCTTACCGTTAATGCGCTGATACCTGACATCAAGAGTACTGGTAATGCGTTCTGCTATATTGTCGACGAGTGCCTGGCCTTCAACTGACAAAATTGCATCGTGGGTAGGGAAGGCGTGTGCTGGTTGTAAAGCCCGCACTAGGTCCATAGCTTTGCCGATCGTCAGCCAAGGAGCACTAATAGGAAGCAGTAATTCTTTGATTGGTTGCTCTGGTGCGAAGTACGAATCACCAGGGTAGTACAAATGGCCTTCAATAATGACGCCGATGTTTACCGGTGCAGGAATGGCTATGTCAATTGGCTCATGTGTGCCACCGACGAATTTCAAATTAATACCACCGGCATCTACAGTTTCACCAACAGAAACGGCTTGCGTATGTTCATTTTTATAATCGTTAATAACGCTTTCGTGTGCCAGTAGAACCGCCTTCGGGTGCTCACGTAAGATTGTAATAACCAATTGGTTATCTAGGTGGTCGCTATGGTTGTGAGTAATAAAAACAGCTGATACGTGTTTTGGCATAATAAAGTCGTGCGTGAGGTTTCCAGGGTCTACTACGACACTGGTATTGTCTTTCTCAACTACAAAACAGGCATGTTCAAACTTTGTTAATTTCATACTACTAGTATACTAGTGAACGTGGATATACTCGAATTTCAAGAAATCATCTGGCAAAAGGGGCGCGAACTATTTCGCGAAATGCCCTGGCGTGCTGATACCCGACCTTACTACGTAATGGTAAGTGAAATTATGCTGCAGCAAACTCAAGTCGACCGCGTTATTCCGAAGTTCGAGGCTTTTATCGAACGGTTTCCATCTGTTGAAATTCTGGCCAAAGCGTCACTTGGCGAAGTTTTGCAAATGTGGAGTGGTCTTGGCTATAACCGCCGGGCTAAGTTTTTACATGAGGCTGCTATTAAAATTATGGATGAGTATGAAGGTGTTTTTCCTGAAACCCCAGAGGGCTTGATTAGCCTACCTGGAATTGGCGTAAATACAGCCGGTGCAATATTGGCGTATAGCTTTAATAATCCATCCATTTTTATAGAAACCAATATTCGCACGGTGTATTTTTATCATTTCTTCTTGAATCACGAAGATGTGAGCGATAAAGAGCTGCGAGCAGTTGTCGAAGAAACAACTGACATTGAGAACCCGCGCGAATGGTATTGGGCGATGATGGATTACGGCAGTTATTTAAAACGCCAAGGTATTGGCCAAAATAATAAAAGTAAACATTATAAAAAACAGAGCCCATTAAAGGGGAGTGTTCGTGAAGTTCGCGGTCAAATTGTTAAATTATTAACCACCGCCGATTTTGAAGAGCGAACGTTGAGAGCAGAATTGAGAGCTGATGAACGCTTCGAGTCGGCACTTTTGTCGCTTGAAAAAGAAGGCCTGATTTCTAAAACCGGAGAAACGTTTCACCTAAAGCGCTAAGCGGTTACTTGGATGGTACAATAGATAGGTATGAAGCGCGTACTCTTAACACTTACCGCTATAGCCGTTTTGACGGTTCTGTTTGGCTTCACTGCACAAACAGCCCACGCTCAATCTACAGCTTTGACAAGTGAGCAAATTGATAAAATTAAAAGCAACTGTACTTCAATTAAAAGTACGCTTAACCAGCTGCACGCGAGCGATGCACTTTTGCGAGTTAACCGTGGACAAGTGTATGAATCAATGGCTAGTAAGCTTATGGACCCATTTAATTCACGGCTTGGCAGCAACCGTCTTGATTCTAAAGCAACCTCAGCGGTAACCACCAGTTATCGTGATGCTCTAAATGGGTTTCGGAATGATTACAAAAGCTATGAAGAAAAAATCTCGAGTGCACTTAGAATAAACTGCTTCGATGAACCCGAGCTGTTTTATAGCACTATTGAGCAAGCTCGTGTAAACCGCGCCAAGGTTCATGACGATGTAAATAAACTCCACCGCTATATTGACGATTATCGTCAGGCAGTTGGTGATTTCTTATTAAACTTCGAAAGGATATCAGAATAATATGGCTGAACCAATTAACCTGCAGCCAGACGAAGATATGACTTTTTGGGACAAGCACCGATTGTCACTCATGCTGATTCTAACAGTGCTCATTGCTTTAATTTTGACAGTCGTCAGTATGATTGCTTATAACGCCAGCGGTACAGCGCAGCTTGATTTAAGCCGTCCTGGCGTATCTTCGGTGAGCGATAAAGTAGATAGAACAGACAAGATTACCGAATACGGCGCATTTGGCTCAATCAATAAAGACTCTATTAATGAATTTACGAAATTATACGACGAACAAGCTAAAAAGGCCAAAGCAGTTGATGCTTTCAATGGCGACCCTCTGAATCCTGAAATTCTTGAGTTTGGTGTTACTGACTCAAACGAGTAGCGCTCAGTTCAAATTCTTCTTGAAACAATCTGCAAAGTGCTTTGTGAGCTTCAACGATAAGTGGGAATTCTTCAAAACTATCTGCAATGCGACTGTGAAGCTTATCGTGACTCGCAATAAGTTCTTCAAGTGTTGTCACTCCATACTCTTCTTTCATAACCAGCCGTCCGGGTCCTATGATGTCTGTTGCAACCGGTAAGAGCTTGTCTACGGCTTTAACGAAGCGAGCTTCTACAGTTTGCTGTTCTTCATACTCCATGACTAGCTTAGCGGTGTGGCGGGGTAGGGTGCGCAGAAGTTTTTCTAACACAGCTTGTTCTGCAGTATGCTTTTCGGCCATTTGCTCAGGAGTGAATTGAAAAGTATGGACATCGCCTTTTTCTATTTCTACTATGTCATGAAAAATAGCGAGTTGAGTTACTTTCGCTGCATTCATATTGGCATAATGTTCCGAAGCTAATTCATTCGCAGTCAAAGCTAACATAAAACTATGTTCAGCATCGTTTTCTCTGTGTACATTATCGTAGCGTGGAGCCCTTTTAACTTGTGCAAACTTAATTGCTAACCCACCCATTTCGAGTGTTGTTGAGGCAACGGAAGGATGTAAGCGAAATTCGGGAATGGTGTCGGTATTTTCAACCAGGTTTAGGTCAATTCTTGTTGGTGATAATAATTCCATGATTATTTTCCAGTCCGCCACGGGGCGTTATTTACTGATTACATTATCAATATAACGTGCTATTCTGTTGATAGATAGAAAGTTTAATTTGAGTCAAATATGATTGAGCAAACAACAATAACTCATCACATCCAAAAACACATTATTGATGTATTGATGTTTAAAGAGGTCGCTCGTTTTCGTGACCTTCGGCCGCCAAAGGTTGATACGAATTTGTTTTCGTATCATCTTAAATTACTTATTAAAAATGACATTGTTAAAAAACTAACCACAGGCTATGGGTTGAGTACAAATGGCTTGGCATATGTTGATAGAGTGAGCGTTATTAGTAAAACGGTTCGTACACAGCCGAAAATTATTACTATGCTAGTTGTGCAAAATAGCGAAGGCGATGTACTGCTGTGGCGCCGAAAACGCCAACCGTATATTAATGCTTGGACATTGCCGTATGGCAAACTGCACACTGAAGATGAAAGTCTTGAAGCTGCGGTGAAGCGTGAGTTAAGCGAAAAGCTTGAACTTACTGACCAGGAGGTGCGACACGCGGGTGATTGCTATATTCACGTTAATACACAAGGCAAACTGCTATCGACAACACTTGCTCACGTATTCCGGTTCGAGCGGGATGACATTAAAACCCACGACAACCTTATATGGGTAAAGCCGCATAAAATTACTCAGTACAAGTTAGCGCCGGCTGTAGAGCAAATTATTGCTCGGAGTTTCTTTAATGACCCACACTTTTTTGAAGAGTTTTATGAAGACTGGGATAGCGAAGAGGCTTAACTAAGTTTTGAGCGTACCCAAGAGTCGATAGTGCCTGCACCCATGAATAGAATAAGCGAACCTGCGTCACGAACTGCGACAATTTTATCCCAAAGTGTATCGTTTAAATCTGTATAAACAATCGAATCTTTATTAGTGATTTTTGTCGTTAGTTCTTGCGGTGTCAAAATTTCGTAGTCAGGGTTCTCACGGGTTAAGTAGGTGGGTGTCCAGTACACTTTACTAGCAACTTCAAATTGATCAACGTACTGGTCGCGGATTGAATGCTGGCGCCAGTTTTGATGTGGCTGATATACCAAAACAACATCTTTAGAAAGTTCGCGTGCCATTTGTAACGTAGCGGCAATTTCTTCTGGGTGGTGGCCGTAATCGCTATAAATATTATCAGCCAATTTTTCAAAACGACGGTCAGTACCAGGGAATGCGTTAAGAATTTTGACGATTTCTTCTTCATCGCCGACAGCACCTAGATGGTCAACAAGAAGGGTGAATACTAAGTATGCGTTCTGGCGGTTGTGTAGGCCTGCAAGGTTGATAAAACTAACGTCCCTTTTGTCTTGATCGATTAAATGAACCATATTGTATTTGGTTGTGGCATCCATGTCGAAATCTTTGTTCCAACAAATCACTAGCTTTGATTGGCTGATAAATTGATTGAACGCATCAAAGTATGATTTCTCCGTAGGGTAGGTGTCCGGGTGATCGTAATCAACAGACGTAAGTAGCGAAATATCTGGATTGAAGTGCAAGAAGTTGCGATCGTATTCATCGCATTCGTAAATAAAATATTTGCTTTCAGGGTCGTATTTACCACTCGGTCCAAAACTAACAGTCGAGCCAATCGAGTAGCTTACAGGGATGCCGCGTTGCAAAAACGCCCAGACAGCCATTCCGGTTGTTGTCGTCTTGCCGTGCGTGCCAGCAATCGCAATCAGTTTTAAATTGTGTTTTTTAATAAAGTCAGCTAAAAACTCGTCGCGTTTGCCGGTACGAATACCAAGTTCTTTCGCGAGTACTAATTCAGGGTGATTTTCTGGTAGGGCAGCGGTATACACAAACCAATCAAGCGGCGCCGCTTCGTTACTTGCTTTTAAAAAGGTGCCGTCTTGGCCGATGTTAACAGCAACGCCTTGTTGGCGCAGTTCTTCGGTGACTAAACTTTCGTTTAAATCAGACCCCATAATAGTGTGGCCGGCATCACGTGCGATTTCCGCTAACGGACCAATACCAACACCACCAATACCCGAAAAATATACATTCATACGACTAGTATATCACTTGTAACAATAGAGGTGGTGTGATGTAATAGAGAAAAAGGTTGGGCCTTACACAAAAATGTTACAAAACTTATTTCACAAAATGCTTTTACGGCGCCATTTCTGGCGTCATGCTACATATAGCGAAATAGCAGAATTGTATGTATCTCGTATGTTGCGTATGGCTGCAATGTTTATTGCAAGCGCCTTTATGTCAATTTACATGGTTCAAAATGGCTACAAAATATTAGAAATCGCTTTATTTTGGGCAGCGTTCTATCTTTTTAAAACAATAATTTCATTACCTGTAGCAGCCTTGATTGCGCGAATTGGTCCGAAGCATGGCATACTCATTTCAAATCTCCTGTATATTCCATCATTGATAAGCTTTGTATTTCTGCCTGATGTTGGCCCTTGGTTGCTGCTGCCAATATTAATCCTTCAAGGCACATCGGTTTCGATGTATGCCATTGGCTATACAATTGATTTCTCGAAAGTTAAAAGCGTCGAACATGCGGGAAAAGAAATTGCCTACATGAACATTTTGGAAAAAATAACTACGAGTATCAGTCCTCTTATTGGTGGAATCTTAGCTTACTTTTTTGGTCCGCAATTTGTACTTATTGTCGCTGCAATTTTATTTGCTTTTGCGGCCGTGCCGTTGCTGAATAGTGGCGAGCAGGTGCAAACTGGTAAGAAGCTAGAGTTTAAAGCGTTTCCATGGAGGCTTATTGGCCAACATTACATGGCTCAAATAGCATACGGTTTTGATGTTTTTGCATCAGGAACTGTCTGGACACTTTATGTAGCAGTGCTTGTCATTGGCATCAGTACTAACAATGATATCTACGTTATTACCGGTATCTTACTTTCAGTTGTTCTCATTGCTACGATCTTGTCTTCGTATGTCTACGGAAAAATAATAGATAAGAAACACGGTAGTATGCTTATGAAAGCCAGTATTATCGCTAATGCCCTCACGCACTTAGTTAGGCCTTTTATAACATCACCAGTGACCGTAGCGGGTGCAAACATTGCAAATGAAGTCGCTACAACGGGCTATACTATGCCTTACACTCGTGCTGTGTTTGATAACGCAGATTTATCGGGGCATAGGGCTACATACATCGGCATTATCGAGTCTTTGGCGAATTTCGGTGCATTTTTAGCCGCTGCAACTTTGGGAATACTCATTTGGGTAGCTGGAGATGACTTTGCTTTGACAAACTTCTTCTTCCTCGCTGGAGTGGTTGTGCTGCTCGTTCTCACCGCCCATTTCTCTCTCTATAAAAGATAGTGCTCATGGTACAATATAGGGTAAGAACATAAGGTGGGTACCTCGAGATTGTGGCTGATAAAGGCAGAATAAAGCAAAGCGTCAAAAACTTGCAACGTATTAAAACGTGGCAGCTTATTGTGCTGCTTATTATTTCTGGGTTTATTTCGGCAACTTTCTTACGACTGAATAATATTGGAATGGTTGAACGCCGCGAGGGTGTTTTGAGTGCTGACAGGGCGGGTAATGAGGAAGTTACTATTAAACGGTTGTACGACTTACAACGACATGTCAGTGCTCATATGAATACTGAACTGGGGCGGGGAGTGTACTTAGAATCCAGCTACTCCCGTGACCTTCAGAATTGGCAATCAAACCAATATGGAGATGCGAATCCGAATGGAAATATTTATAAAAAAGCACAAGAAATTTGCGCACCTCGGTTTAAATCGTATTCCTCCGCATATTTGCAGTGTACCACTAGTGAACTGGCGAAATTCCCAGCTGCAGCCGACCCTGTAAGCGGTACTAGCAGGCCTCGACAAGAAGCGTATATTCACGCATTTTCTTCACCCCTTTGGAGCCCGGACTTTGCGGGGTGGTCAGTCGTTCTATTTGTGATAATTTTAGGCTTAATCATCGTTCGTTTCGCTAGCCTCGGTATACTCGGGTTGTTGTTGCGTAAGCATTATAAAACTATTTGATATTGACAGCTCCCCCGATGACGCTGTACGCTTACACTCGTATAGCATTAATAGGAGGTATAAATTACTTATCATGGCTTACAGTCACACAAACTCAAAGGGCGTTACTTACTACTTGCACAGCACTGAAGTTACACTTCGTGGTGGCAAACCACAAACAATCTTTTTCTTCGCAAAAGTTGAAAAGAATGCAAAGGGTCAACCAGTAGACTTGCCTGAAGACCGAATCGTTAAAGAAAACCCACGTAACGGCTTTTTGACCGTTTCAAAGAAAAAATAGTCTAAACACTATTGCACCGTAAGCGGTTTGACCCTATACTTAGGTCAAACAAACAGGTGCTGGAATACCCCCCTTCCCCGGGGGTATTTCTTTTTCTCTGCGTTTTTTCTTAAAGGGTTGTATTGGTGCTCACCGAGGTCTAAAATAGGGTCATATGGCTCACATGGTAGAAGTGAAAAACCTTAAAAAGCGTTACGGCGATAAGCAAGCCGTAGACGGCATTAGTTTTACTGTGAAAAAAGGTGAGATCTTTGGCATCCTTGGCCCTAATGGCGCTGGTAAAACTACAACACTCGAAATGATGGAAACGCTCCGGCCAATCGATGGCGGGAGCGTTAAAATTGACGGCATCGATGTCGCCAAGAACCCTCAGCAAATCAAATACATTATTGGGGTCCAGCCTCAAACACCTGCCTTTCAAGACAAAACTCGCCTGACTGAGGTAATCGAAATGTTTGCTGCTGCGTACGGTGAGAAAGTTGACGTTATGCAATTCCTTCGCGATGTCGACCTTGAAGACAAAGCGAAAAGCTATGTAGAGAACCTGTCGGGCGGCCAAAAACAACGCCTTAGCATTACCACAGCCCTTGTGCATGGCCCAAAGGTGTTCTTTCTAGATGAGCCAACAACCGGCCTTGACCCTCAAGCACGCCGCCACCTATGGGACTTAATTGAAAAAGTTCGCGAAAAGGGTATTAGCGTTATTATGACTACGCACTACATGGATGAAGCTGAAATTCTTTGTGATCGCATTGCAGTAATGGACAACGGCAAAATTGTTGCTATCGACACACCGCGCAACCTTATTGACCAGCTGCTGGCTCGTGGCTTTAAAAAGAAGCACCTGGTTCAGCAAGCTAGTCTTGAAGACGTATTCATCGATTTAACAGGCAAAGGCCTGAGGGACGGTTCCGAATGAAATCCGATTTCAAAAAAAGTTGGTTTACTGTTTTTACGTTTGTTCGTATTAACACTAAACGCTTCTTCCGCGACCGTACGGCAATCTTTTTCACCATTCTTTTCCCGCTCATTTTCTTGTTTGTCTTCGGAAGTATTAATGGTGGCGGTGGTGATGTATCGTTCAACGTGGCTGTTATTAGCGATTCGCAATCGAGCTTTTCTAAAGAGTTTATAAAAACAGCCCAAGAGAGCAAAGTTTTAAAGGTTGACCAAGAAGTCACTAGTTTAGAGGAAGCAAAACAAAAGATGAACCGCTCGGAACTTGACGCGACCATCGTGCTGCCGAAAGAATTTGGTGAAACGGCGACCGGAAAAACCTATCCAAGTGGCGAACTGAAGGTTCTGTATACGCAAAACAACGCTCAGTCGGGCATAGCGCTGACTGCAATTTTAGAAGGTCAGTTTAAAGGTATTAACGATAAACTTGTGCCATCTGTAACGCCATTTACGGTAGCTGGTGAGCAGCTGAACGAACGCAGCTTGTCGGCCTTCGACTATACGTTTGCTGGTTTACTTGGGTTTGCAATTATCGGTATGGGTATCTTCGGTCCAATTAACGTATTCCCTGAACTTAAAAAGATGGGTATCTTGCGTCGGCTGAGCACGACACCGCTTAAAGTGTGGCAGTACTTTGTATCAACAATGATTGGCCAGGCGATCATTGGATTAGTATCTATTGCCGTTATGTTCGCTGTCGCAATTACCGTTTTCCATTTAGAAGTTGTTGGGAATTGGGGTGAACTCATTGTGTTCATTGTGTTTAGCATTATTATGATTCTCGGTATCGGTTTAGCGCTTGGCGGTTGGGCTAAGAATGAACGGCAAGTAGCGCCACTCGCCAATATTATCGTGTTCCCGATGATGTTTCTTTCTGGAACATTCTTCCCGCGCTTCCTTATGCCGGAATGGCTACAGAATATCTCGGCATTCTTGCCTCTGACGCCTGTTATTGACGGTGTACGCCTTATTACCACCGAAGGCCTGCACTTTATCGATATACTGCCTCAAATTGGCTTAATTGGCGCTTGGACGGTAGTTATTTATATTATTGCCTTCAAAGTGTTTAGGTGGGAATAGCAAATGGTTTTTTCTGAAAGCAGCTATCGCGAAAAAGATGGCGATATTGTTCCTGTTGATGATTATCCGGATGATACAAAGGTAGCTTATCAACACCCTGACACGACTGAATATAATCTGGTATCAGATGCCGCAGCTCGCGCTGAGCGTATCCTCAACGAACCAGTAGCGGTAGAAACTGCACCAGTTGAGATTGATAAAGCAACATCACCTGAACGAGTTATGACTGTACTTGAACGGTTTGGCTTTGCTCCACATGACCAGCGTGAAATGAGCGATACATATGACCTTACTGGCAAAGAACTTGTTGGGGGCTCTGCAAGTCACTTGAATGCCGTGTTTAATCGCCAAAAGAAGTATATGGAAGATCCTGATCGAAGCGTTCGCTCAATCGTTTCGAGGTATGCAGAGTATGCAACTCAAGCAAGTAGGGAAGCTGCTTTCTTAACAACACTTCAAGGTGCGTTGAAAGATGATTCTTACCACCAGTTTGCTCGTGCGGATTCCGTAACATTGGTGTCTATCTGGAAAGAAGAGCCAAGCGTCACTAGGCCTTTACTTGAAGTATTATGGACTCACGATGTCGAGGCGTTTGCGAATGAAACCCAAACGAAGAACCCGCTTCAGGGAGAGGGTCGGAGTAATTATCATTTAAGTGATAAGACGACAAAAGCTCGTTTAGAAACTATGTTAAATGGTATGCGCATTAACGAGTTAAGTCGAGAAGTCGCAAAGTCGCAAGCTATTGAGAGTGAACGTTATAAGTTCTGGGTTGAAACCTTAAAGCAGGCGCGAAACCATACTTTGGCACGTGGAATAGCATATAAAGCCCTTGTCGATTTACGAGAAATTGAGCAGTAACAACAGAGATAGGACTGAGTATTTGCTTGACTTTTTATACTACTTATGCTAAAGTATTTACATGACATTTTCTCGAAATACGAGCCAATTTGGCGACTATATATTACGCGATGATAGGTTTGATGCCGGACCAAGTTTTCCTGCTGATACGGAAATTCAACGACGCGAGCACCAAGACGCTCAAGCGAAAAAGCTAGGCGGTGAAGCCTTGCATGCTGGTAAGCACGTTGACAAGAATAGGCCGTTTGACGCACCGCCGATAAGGTCATCAAGGCCGCCAACAACACCTGAAGCTTAATAATAAAACTGCGCAGAGATGCGCAGTTTTTTTTGTACTCCATGAAAATAATTTTGGTGGGGCTGGATAGAGTTGAACTATCTACCAAGTGGTTATGAGCCGCCTGCTCTGACCGATGAGCTACAGCCCCGCACGAGCTATTATACTATGTATTTCAATCTGTTGAGATATAATAGTTATCAAGGTGCTTATGCCTCATATAAACATACGTAAAATTATCTATACTATTCGTCATAAATATCTGACGTTTAATAACGTTGTCATCGCGGCAGCATTTTTAATTGCAGCCAGTTGGGTATGGGGCTCTCTCGAGGTGATGCAGCGAAATTATACGCTTCAGAAAGAAGTTGATATCAAAGAACGTCAATTACAGCTCACCAAATTGCAGCGCGATAGCCTTGAGCTACAGAAGAAGTATTATCAAACTGATGAATATAAAGAGCTAGCAGTTCGCGATACGTTAGGCTTGGTAAAACCGGGCGAGAAATTATTAATCTTGCCAGTAAACAGTGCTGCCGCTAAAGCTGCAGACGCGCCAGTTAAACAGGTTTCAGTAGCGCCAGAGGCTTCGCCAAATCTGCAGCAGTGGCTCAACTTCTTATTTGGCGGCAATAGCAAAAGTATTGATACAAGCAACGATAAATAAAAGGCGCCCAGTGCGGACGCCTTTAAAGAAACGTGGAGTTTGTAGGTGCTGTTAGAGTATGGTGTTTAATGAGCTGATGGCAAACCCAGATACTAGTGTTGCCATTGCTATCGCTGCGACTGCAATAATACTTTTATCGATTGCTTTTGATTGTTTCGCTACTGTTGAGTTATTAATACTGCTCATATTTATAGCCCCTTTCGACTAAACACCTCGGAAAAGCTTTACGTCTTCCATGCAATAAGTTTATGGTAAATTTTAATGCATAGATGTAAGAATAATTACATTTTTATATAAAACAGGTTAAAATTTGTTTTTCGATTATAATTTCAACGTGACTCTCCGCGTCGATAGTAAGAATCTCTCCATCTGCTTGTGCAAGGGTTTCTTCAACCGTATCGAGTGAGAATGTATTTGTCTGTTGGTTCTCTTTTAATTTACTCAGTGAAGCCTGAAGCAAAAGTCCAATTAGTTTAAATTTATTTTCATGCTTTGAAATCGTAACTTCAAATTTGCCGTCATTGATCTTGGAAGGATTAGAAACGGTAAGATACTTAGACATTCTGTCGACATTACTAATAATTACGCTGTCGTATTTTTTAGCCTCATCGCTGATTTTTAGACGTACCGGGTTCAATGTGAAGAGCGTGCGAATAACGAGCCAGGTTTCATTAAATTTGTTTAGCTTTGTTTTGTTCAATTCTTTACCGACCATAGAGGAGAGCCCGAAACCTATGTACGAGTGCGCATACCGTTCTGCGGTTTTATTCTTGGCAATATAGGTAATTTTGAGCAGGTCGATATGCTTGGCTTTGTCGGTGATGATTGAATCAATCACGTCTTTAGTGTGTACATTATTCCAGTGGTCGTTTGCATTACCCGCAGGAAGTAATCCTATCGCAACTTTAGACCCTTCATTTTGAGCTTTCATAGCTCCGTTGACCACTTCGTTATAGCCACCGTCGCCACTTGAAGAAAAGATAAGAGGATTTTTAGATTCCTTGGCAATTTTGTATGCGAGCTTTTCTGCGTGACCGGCATATTTGGTCGCGATTAACTCAACCTTTTGTTTTGGAATTCGGCCTTGAAGATTTTTCTTAAAGTTTTGCGCCAGAGTTTTGCTAGAACCGGTGCTATTGGGATTGTAGATGATAGCAACAGTTGAATAAGTCATACATCAAGTATACTAGAATTATGATTCAAGACATTTTATTCGCAATTTGGTTCTTGTTGCCTGCCGCAGCTGCCAATATGATTCCAATTATCGTTGCTGCAATTCCGATGCTTAAAAAATATGATGCGCCAATTGATGCCGGTAAGACCTGGCGAGGCCACGAGCTTTTAGGTCCACATAAAACCTGGCGGGGGATTATCGCTGGAATAATTATTGCAACGTTTGTATTGTGGATTCAACAAGTATTAGCCGCGAACTTTGAGTGGACTCAATTTGTGACGGATGGTGTTGATTACTCAGCCTTGCCACTGTTTATACTTGGTCCACTATTTGCTATTGGTGCACTTGGTGGTGATGCTATCGAAAGCTTCTTTAAACGCCAGCGAAATATTAAATCTGGAGGTTCTTGGGTTCCGTTTGACCAACTCGATTATATTATCGGAAGTGTGCTTGTTACGTTATTCTTTGTTATTCTTAGCCCAGTTCAATATCTTTGGATATTTATTGTTTGGTTTGTTGTCCACTTAGGCGCAAGTTACCTAGGCTACTTGCTTGGACTCAAAAAAGATCCGATTTAATTCTGGTCACGGCCGGTTGAATATTGCCAAAGTGCGTAAAGGCCGAGGACGAGCGAGAGAGCAATAATCGCGTATACGGCAACAGCCAGGATGATTGGCTCACCAAGGGCCTTTAAAACAAGCAGGCCGACAATTCCTACCCATGTTAGGGCCATACTTATTTTCCCTGGACGCGTTGGGTGAACGCCAATGCCTTTTTGCTTCTTATAAAGAATAAGCATCGGAATAATAGCTTGGGGAATAATGAGCGCCAAAATAATCCACAAGTTTGTAATGCCTGCCACGATAATGACGATAATTGTCAGAAGCGTCCCAATTTTATCTGCAACCGCATCAAAGGTTTCGCCAAGTGGCGATTTTGTTCCAGTTTTATCGGCAACGACGCCATCGACAATATCGAGTAAGCGACCGATAGCTAGTAATACTAGCCCAAGCCAGTATGATTCGTTCAATATGCAAACCAAGCCATAGACAACAATCCCAAGGCCAATAACTGTGATGATATTTGGGGGTGTGAGCCAGCCACCAGTTTTAGCGGCTAGTTTTTGAATAGCGGACTGTTGTGAAATTCTAATGTTTTCCCAGTCCGGTTTTGCGGAGGTGCGGTGTAAGTTCATACCCTATTATAAGCTGAATAGTGAGAAATATTACATCCCTATTTCAGTAAGTCTTATAAAATAAGAAAGCTATCAACCGATAATATTTAAAGGAGTTAGTAATGCCTGATGTAACTGTAAATAGTAGATTATTAGGACTAAAAGATTTAAATGTACACGTTGAAGACACGGGTGGTGAAGGACGCCCTGTTGTACTAATACATGGTTGGCCGCTTTCCGGAGCTTCTTGGAAAGAGCAGGTGCCAGCGCTAAGAGATGCCGGTTATAGGGTAATTACCTATGACCGTCGCGGTTTTGGGCAAAGTGACAAACCGCTTACTGGATATGATTATGATACGTTAACCGATGACCTATTCGGACTATTGGAAGAGTTAGACTTGCGAGATGTAACTCTTGTTGGATTCTCCATGGGAGGTGGGGAAGTTGCTCGCTACGTATCGAAGTATGGTGAAGACCGCTTACGGAGTGTGGTGTTTGCTTCGGCGATACCACCGAAATTAATGAGGATGCCGGACAACCCAGACGGCCCGTTAACGGCACAACAAGCTGCGAAAATGACGGCAGACTTAACAAAAGACGAAGACGTTTTTTACGACCAATTCATGAAGCAGTTTTTCTCTGCGAATGGTGATGGAAATATATTAGTGAGCGAAGAGCAACGACTTGAAGCGCTGACGCTTTGTAAACAAGCAAGCAAAGCAGCCGCATTACAAGCTATGCAAGCTTTTGGTACTACTGATTTTCGTGACGACTTGCCACATGTAACCATTCCAACGCTTGTTATTCATGGTGATTCGGACGGTATTGTGCCGTTTGAAGGTTCCGGTCAACGGACTCACGAGGCTATACCTCAAAGCCACTTACATGTAATTGCCGGCGGCCCTCACGGGGTAAATGTGAGCCATGCGGATGAGTTTAATGCGGAGTTGTTGAAGTTCTTAGACGTATAAATTTTTAATTTCATGCTAACAAAAAAAGAACTAGTCGAAAGGCTAGTTCTTTTTAATAATCTTGGTAGCGGGGGTAGGATTTGAACCTACGACCTTGTGGTTATGAGCCACACGAGCTAACCGGGCTGCTCCACCCCGCGATACATCGTCCATAATAACAGATATACAGTCTATTTACAAGGCTCTTGGGCAAGGCTTATGCTAATTTACTGGCGGCAACGCGAACCGCTTCACTCCACGAAAGGAACGCATGAGGGGTATCAGCTAATTGGGCAGCGGTAAGGCCGACCTTAATTGCGAGTGCAAGTTCATGAATGATTTCCGCTGCGTGAGGTGCGACAACGGTTGCACCTAAAATCAAACCCTTTTTGTCGGTGATAATTTTTACAAAACCATCGCGAAAATCTGCAGTGTTGCTTCGGGCGACAATGTTTAATGGCGCAATCGCTTTATTGATAGGAAGGTCGCGTCGGTGACAGTCGTCCTCGCTTAAACCAACTTGGGCAACTTCGGGAGTTGTGAACAGCAAACTTGGCGTTCCGGTGTAATCCGGCGCAACATTGGTTCTTTCGAAAATATTATGCGCAGCGACCTTGCTTTCAAGGAGGGCAGAGTGGGTATGGCTATTGCGGCCAAGTACGTCGCCAGCCGCGTAAATATGTTTCACGCTGGTTTGTAGGAACTCGTTTATCTCTATGCCTTTTGGAGTGAATTTAACCGACGCATTATCAAGGCCAAGGTCTACATTCGGCATGCGTCCAGCGGCAATAAGAATTTCATCGGCTTTAACAAACTTTTCAACACCACCGCGCGAGATAAGAATCTTCTTACCGAGGCCTTCCTTTTCGACAGAAAGCACACGTGAACTAGTGAGTACGGTTGCACCCTTTTGTTCGGTCAGTACGCGCTCAATTAACTCACCGACTTCTTGGTCAAGGTGCGGTAAAAGACGGCTGGCTTGCTCGGCAATGTATACTTTGGTACCGAAAATAGCCATGAGCTGAGCAATTTCAACACCGTAGCTGCCACCACCAACAATAAATAGGCTCTTTGGCGGTCGTAGGGCTTCAAGGATGGTGCGCGGAGTAAAGAACTTGATAACATCAAGCCCTTGAATGTTAGGCGTTACCCAGCTCGAACCAGTGGCTACGAGGAAAAAGGCAGCAGATAGATGGCGACGGTTGACGGTAATTTCATGTGGAGTTAAGAAATGCGCTTTGCCATTAAATGCGCTCACGCCATTCTTTTCGTAGAAACGACGGTTGTTAGCTATTCCAGTCCGTTCAATTGCGAGGTCTTTCCAGGCACGAATAGAAGGATAGTTGTAGCCAAGGGTTGAAGTACGGAGTCCGAAACGACTTGCGTGTCGTGCTTCGTCGTAAATACCCGCAACGTGCAGTAACGCCTTGGTTGGAATATCGCTCCAGTTAGGAGAATCTCCACCAAAAGTATCTTCTTCGATAATTGCAACGCGCTTACCAGCACGAGCGGCAATAGTAGCAGCTACGCTTCCGCCGGCGCCGCTTCCGATAACAATCAGGTCATAGTCGAATGTGTGTTTTGCCACTGTTTAGTTCTCCTTAAAATGTCGATCGATGATGTTCATATAAATACGCTGCGTCTGGATGGTGAGTTTTCAAATAATGCGTTGCGGTTCGTCGTAAATCTTCGCTGGTTACTTCTGGCTTATCTTTCAGCCATTCAGCGACCTCTCCAGTAATACGTCTGCTGATACTATCTGCGTGACCATGTGGCACACCGCAGCTTAAGCAAGCTGCAACGATACTATTACGCATCTTATCTGGGTCGAAATGTTCGCTTTCGGCATGGTGTCCATGACCGTGTCGTTTTACGATAAGAGTTTGCCCACCGTGATGCATTAGACGACCCCTGAAGCTTCTGCAACGACCTTGCTAATGTATACGAAGAACCCAAGTGCAACTAAGGCACTTCCGGCGCTAAATTGCAAAAAGCCTTTGTTCTCTTCGCGCCATTTTTGTATTTTGCTAATTGAATAACCGCCACCGATAAGTGAACTAACAACTAACAGGCCTAGTAGTGAAATAAGCACGTAAATAGCAATACCAGCAAGCTGCCAGACACTTGGCAATTCAAGCAACACTAAAGCCGTAATAACCATTGATGGAATGATAAAAATAAGTTCACCAATTACACTTGTGAGCCCAAGACTAAACGCTTCAACGCTATGTTTGGTTGTTTTGCTGCGATCTGTAAGGTGTTCTGCGAACGAGCGGGGAATCCATAATTTTGTACCCTTTTCTTTTCGAAAATAGAAAATCCACACAGCCACTCCGATACCGAATACTAAGCCGCAGGCAATTGCCCAAACAACGAGCGGAACATCAACTGGTCCAAAGCTATGAAGAAGAATAAGTGATATGAAAGAAAGGGTGAGTAGTGTCATTACGCCAACACCGGTGATAAAACCCCAGCTAAGACGCAGAACTTTTGCTTGAGAACGCTTGCTTCCAATGGCGTGACCACTGAGCAACGTTAAAACGCTCACGCTCAGTTGAAAACTGGCATGGATGAGTGCCGCGAGGGCGACAATTGCGAGAGAAGAGGGGATGTCCATAATGTTTATTTTTTTATTAACCTCTAAGTAAGTTATACCATAAGCAGAACAGGGGTGTCAAAGCGAATGAGTTTAATACCTATAGGAGAGTATTGACATTTTATCAAGCTTATGCTACTATACATACATAACACAACAAAAACAAAAAAAGGCAACCAACAAAAATGGAACTTACCCAATCGATTATCGAACCTGTCACAATGAGCGAGGTTTTAGAACTTGCAACCTGGGATAAACCCCGAACAAGTGAAGATTTACGAGATTTTATCTCAAAACGTAGTTCAATTGCTGGTATCTAAAAACACAAAATAACGGCGGGGGAGTTCTGAAAGTAGCACTCCCCTCTTTTTATTTAATTAACTTTTATTGATTCAAGGTCCGGGGTAATCATTTGCACTGGAGTTGTATCGGTATCAGTTAATGAACCTAATTTGTAACAAACTTCGCCCTTAGGGTGCTCGTAAACTGTTAAGTAGCCGATATTATACTCACTGTCACCTTGAGCATAAGATGTGCTATACCTACTCTTCGAAGAGGCGTCTTTCTCTTTGTACGTTACGCATAGTTGATACCTATTTTCGGTACGTGTTGGGTCATTCGCGTTTTGTACGCTTTCACCAACTTTGTAACTCACAAGTCCATCTTCGACCAACGCTTTTGCGTCACTACTTTCGAAATCGAGCTCATTTAAACTATTTGGGAGTTTGCCGTTTAGCTCGTTGTAATCATGGATACTTCGATTAACATCGCTGATGTTTTGTTCAATGCGACGATCGTCTTTTGTGTTGATACTAAAAACAAGCGGTCCAACGATTGCAAGAACAAGAAGAACGACTGTCACCGCGACCATTGAAATGCCATACGCCAGCAATGGTTTTTTTGATTTGAACGGGTTTAACACGCGAATAAATGCCGCTGCGTATAAAAGTGCTGCACCAATTGATGTAAATAGAATTACAAGTTGTTCATCGACGTTCGAAGTTTCAATAATTGCGTTCAAGCCGTTAAATACAGCTACGATCAACGCTACGATAGCAAGTAGCGCAAACAGCACTGCGTGAACAACCATGATAATCATCGCTGCACCGGTTTTTTTGATTGGTTCATGTTTTCGATAGAAGAAGTCTGTAAGGAATGCAATTGGGAGTAATACTACACCTGCTGCAATTGCGTAGGGAATGATTGAGCTGACTGATGCACCAACGATTGCATTGACGAGAATAACGCTCAATAACCAGATGAGTGCAACAATTAACCATCCCCAAAAGGCATATGATAGCCACTCTAAAATAATAACGCCCGGTGTATTTTCTTGTGGTTTATCTTGTGTGGCCATTAAGCATTCCTTTTTTAGTTATGCTTTAAGTATACAACTTACTAGTCGCCCAATGTCGTTTTCAGCTTGTCGACAGATACGGTTAACTTCTGACGGCTGTATTGAATCAGGTTTTCCTTACGAAGCTCAGATAGCATAATTGAAGTTGTTTCACGGGTTGAGCCAATCATTGAAGATAAGTCTTGGTGGCTAATTTTAAGTCCGTATTCAAAAAGGTCCACGGTTGAATCGGCGCTAAGGCGTTCTGCTAAGTAGCAGAGTGTTCGCATAAGACGCTCTTTTACAGTTGCGGTATCAACTGCATCGATGCGCTGCAAGAAGTCGTCGTAGTGAATAGACATGTTTTTGGCAATTTCGGCCATAATAACAGGGTCTTTGTCGGCAATGGTTAATAGTTCAACTTTGTCGATTTCGTAGTAGCTGCCATCCGTTAAAGCGGTATAAAAGAAGCGTACCTTGCCATGTTTCGAGAAAAGCTGCTCGGTAGGAGCGATATCGTAACGACCAGCAATCCACACAAGACGCTCAACACCGCCGTTGTTGATTGAGGTCACTTTGATAAAACCATCGCGGATGGCCATCAGCTGGTTTGTAGAATCGCCTTTTTGCAGGAGTAATTCACCGCGCTGAAACTCTTTGGCTGGCATGTGTTGTATGTAGCTTGCAATATCCATTGCTCTTAGCCTATCACACTTTGTAAGATAGCTTACATACGATAGCTTTGATTAAGCCTAGACTAAACATGTTATTAAGAAAAGGAGTTCATATGAACTATAAATTTATCCCAACTAAAGTACATGGCGTGCTTGATTATATTGTCGGTCTCGCCCTAATCGCAGCCCCGTGGTTGTTTATGTTTAGCGACGTCGGTGGAGCGGCTGTGATTATACCAATCGTATTAGGTATTGGTCTTATTGCCTACAGTATCTTTACAAATTACGAGTGGGGAATTATTAAAGTTGTAAGTATGCCTTACCACCTTATTATAGACATTGTTGCAGCTGTATTTTTGGCGGCATCACCGTTCCTATTCGGTTTCTACAACATGGATATGTGGAACGTTTGGGTACCGCACCTAGTTGTCGGTATTGCAGTAATATTGGTTGTGATTTTTTCACAGACCCAACCAGCACCTGAAAAAAACTAGCTAATACATTAAGACTAATTAAAAACCCGCCTGTAGTGGCGGGTTTTTAATTATATACCTAAAGTAATTGTCTTTACTTCTTTCTTTTTCTTCTTTTCTTTGTGAGTGTTTTGACCTTTTGCCATGAATATCTCCTTTGGGAGTTTGATAATTTCTTGGTAGTAGCGACAGGAATTGAACCTGTGACCTCGAGCTTATGAGTCTCGCGCTCTAACCAACTGAGCTACGCTACCAAATACTACAGACATGATTTTATCAAAATCTCACCTCTTTTACCAGAGAGAGCTTGATTGATTTAGTTTATTGTATTTCTTGAAGCTCTCTATCAATCTGCATAGTTCTATCGAGGGCCTGGCGATTAATAGTGTCACGCTCTGCTTTTAACTCGTTGACTCTTGCTTCGAGCTGAGCTTTTTTAGGTTCGAGTGCATTTGCCGCAGCTTCGTACTGGTCGGCCTCTTGGTCATACCGCTCGGCTTGCTGAAGGTGACGATCTCGCTCGCCCTGCTCGTTTTCGGCTATATAGCCGTCAGCTTGGCTGCGTTCGGCAACGGCGAGGCGTTGGGTGGCTACAGCTTCGGCTCGGTTTCTGTCAATTTCTTTCTGAATGTATCTAAGATTATTATCCATAAAATGAACCTCCTACTGAATCTATTATATAATAGATATATCCACGTGATACTCACTGGCTCTAAAAGCTAAGCGTCCCTCGCGAAAGGTTGATTCATTCATCGTCTTCGGACTCCCAAACAGCTTGAAACGGGCTAGGGAAGTACGGGCGAACAATTCACATCGTTTCTCGAATAAATTTAAACGAGAATTGTTAACTATGAATGATGAAATCTTCTTAAACGAACCGGTAAAAGTAATTGCGACCTTCGGTGGTGGGCATCATCCGTGCAAGCCTGTCATGTTCAAACGGGCAAATGGGCGAGAGGTAAAGGTGACCGAACTTGGGCTGCGCCATCCTCTGCCGCGCGGCTCTAAAACGATGCATATATTTGATGTAACCGACGGCGGTGCAGATTACCGTCTGCAGTTTGATAGTGAGCTTTTGACGTGGCACTTAACAATGGAGGCGGACCATTATGAGTAAGTCTGAATTTAATGAAGAGCGTCCGCTTATTATGCATATCGACTTAAACAGTTGCTTTGCAACCGTCGAACAGCAAGCCCGACCAATGCTGCGTGGTAAGCCAATTGCGATTGTTAATCGCAAAACTGAACACACGGCTATTATTACAGCCAGCTACGAGGCCAAGGCTATGGGCGTAAAGGTAGGTATGAAATTAAAAGAAGCTAGGTTGCTGTGTCCGGATATTATTGCTTTAGAGAGCGACCCATCAAAGTATCGACACGTATACCATAAACTTCTCGACATTATGAACGACTACTCGGCCCACGTAACTATGAAAAGTATTGACGAGGGGATTATTGATTTTCATAACACCAGTGCCGATATCTTGGGACGCGACTTAGTGGAAATTGGTATGGAAATTAAGCAACGTTTAAAAGACGAAATTGGGGTATGGATGCGCTGTAATATTGGCATTGCAACAAATCGCTTTTTGGCGAAAACCGCAGCCGGACTACATAAGCCAGACGGACTTGATGTTCTAACGTCGCAAAATATAAAAGAAACACTAGGGGATATGAAATTACTCGATTTGACGGGCATTGCCCACCGCAACCAAGCGCGGCTTAATAGCGTGGGTATCTTCACTCCCCTACAGTTTTTTGATGCAGATGTTGTGACGTTGCAGAAGATTGTATTTAAGAGTGTCGTTGGTGTGTGGTGGTACAAGCGTTTGCGGGGCTGGGAAGTGGACGACGTTGAAACAAAGATTGGGCGAGTAGGCCGACAATATGTACTTGAGCGATTTGATTTAACTCATACTGAAGTGTTGCAGCGGTTGCACCATTTATGTGAATCGGTGGGGAGCCGCATGCGCAGCCAGAATTTGGCAGCAAGGGGAGTATATGTGTATGCGAAAAGTAGGGACCATGGCTACTGGCACGCTAGTGCGCTCACTCCCCTGCCTTTTTATAGCGACCAATCAATTTATGCCCAAGTTCAACATTTAATGGCGAAAGCCCCGGATGGGTTGAAAGAGATAGGTGTACATTGCTACGAGTTAGTGCCGCGTGAGAACGACCAGATAAGTTTGTTTGCCGACGAAATAGCTCGTGAGCGATACGTTGTCGATGCGATTGACGACATTAATAAACGCTATGGAGAGCGCACGCTTCACTCGGCCGATACGCTAGGAACGGGCATTTATGTGTCACAGAAGATTCCGTTCGGCAGCACCCGCTACCTTTAACCACTTCGCCGTAGGTGTTATAATAAAGAAAATTACATAAATCTTAACAGGAGACTTTCTATGTCAGGACACAGCAAGTGGTCAACTATCAAACGCGAAAAAGGTGCTAAAGACGCCAAGCGTGGTGCCGTATTTACTAAAATTGGAAATCAAATTGCAATCGCGGCTCGCGGTGGTATTGACCCAACTATGAACTCATCACTTGCTATGGCGATTGAAAAAGCGAAGCAGGCTAATATGCCAGTTGCTAACATTCAACGCGCTATCGACCGTGTGTCAGACAAAAGCGCTGCGCAACTTGAAGAATCTACATACGAAGCAATGGGTCCAGGTGGAATTGGTATTATTATCGAAACTGCAACCGACAACAAAAACCGTACGTTTCCAGACGTTCGCACGGCCCTCACTAAAAATGGTGGCCGCATTGCGGATGCTGGAAGTGTTATGTTTCAGTTTACGCGTAAAGGTGTAATTAACGTTGCAGCCAGTGGGGAAGACGCGTTGTTAACAGTTCTTGATGCTGGCGCTGAAGATGCAGTCGAAGAAGGCGATGAACTGATTGTTTATACTGACCAAAAAGACCTAGCAAAAGTTCGTACTGCGATTGCCGAAGCTGGTCTAACTGTTACGAGTGCTGAACTTCAGTACGTTCCAAATGCGAATGTTGCTGTTGAAGGTGAAGAACATATCAATAAAGTTTTGAAACTTCTTGATGCGCTTGATGACCTTGATGACGTAACAAATGTTCATACAAATGCTGACCTTGGCGACGAAGAATAATCTTTAAAACTTCACCCTTTTAATCTATAACTAGTTCATTTTCCATCTCTATACTAAGAGCATGCTGAAGAAATGTTATGGACTGTTTTTGGGTTTACTAGTTGTAACGGGTAGTGTGTGCGTAACCCCTACGCATGCTTCTTCAGCATTTGTCATTATCACAAATATACGGGCTGGTAGCCAGGCAAGTGCCGCTGAAGAAGGTGTCGTTCTGTATAACAACTCATCATTCGAGGTGGATATTACTGATTGGTGTTTAACGAATAAATCAGCAGTAAAGTTTGCATGTTTCGTGCCAGTATCGCAAAATCATGCAAGTGTAATGCCGGCGTATAGTTATGCTACCGTCGGTTCGGTTAAGGCTATACATAACGATAATCAGGCGAATTATTCAATAGTATACGAGCCAACCAGTGCCAGTAGTGGCAGTATTGTCGCAAGTGCCGAAACAGTTTCACTTATAGATGCCGATAGTCAGCTTGTCGATCAATTTACATGGTCATCGAGCGTGTCGTCTTCGCAGCAATGGGCTCGAACGAAATTATCAACATTGCCCGATTTATTTATTGATACGGATGCCGCAATCGATTGGCAAAAGATTCCGTTCGGTGAGTTTCCTGTGACCCAGCTGATTTATCGAGAAATAGCCCCTGAAATTCCTCCAGAAGAACCCGTTGAAGAGCCTGTTGAAAATCCTGACGATCAAAATACCACACCTCAACCTACTGAATTATTGCCAGCTGTTATCACTGAGCTACTCCCGAATGCTGTCGGTAGCGATACGTCGAATGAATTTATAGAATTCTTTAATCCAAATACCCAAATAGATATTTCACTGAAGGGCTATAAGCTTGCAATTGGTCCTGCGCTCGAGAAGTTAATAATCTTAGGTGAATATATTCTAAAGCCGGGTGAGTACAAGGTTTTTACAAATACTGAACTAGGGTATAGCCTGTTAAATACTTCAAGCAGAGCAACATTATTTATGCCAAATGGCGATATAGCTAGTGAAGTACCGGCTTACGATGCTCCAAAAGATGGCGAAGCGTGGGCACTCATTGATGATCAGTGGGGCTATACGAACCAACCTACACCTGGGGCCGTGAATATCAGTAGCCTAGCGGAAAAAGAACCCGCTGAAACCGCAACAATTTCGGCATCAAAGCCATGTGCCGCTAATCAATACCGTAGCACAGAAACAAATCGTTGTCGGCTGATATCCACCAGTGCTGCTGCAACACCTGCACCATGCAAAGAAGGGCAAGAACGTAATGCTGATACGAATCGCTGTAGGAATATAGTCACGACAACTACAACTACCTGTAAAGAGGGTCAAGAGAAAAACCCGGAAACAAATCGCTGTCGAAATATTAAACAACTCTCAACTGTTGGGTATGGTGTAAAAGGTGCGACTACCAAGCAACAAGGTGGCATGGGGTGGTATATGTGGGCGGCTATTGGCGGCATAGTGTTATTGATAGTTGGATACGGAGTATGGGAATGGCGCGAAGAGTTAAAAAAGCTTTTTCAAATTGTAAAAGGCAAGTTTGCAGGTAAGCCGAACTAACCTATACTTAAAGATATGAGAATTATTGGAATTGACCCAGGTACAGGTATTCTTGGCTTTGGTGTCATTGATGTTGAAGGTACAAAAATAACGATGGTTGATGCCGGTGTTATTACTACACCTCCGCATACTCCACATGACGAACGACTTGAAGATATTTATAACAGTCTGACCGAGATAATGGATGCAACAAAACCGGATGCTTGTTCGGTTGAAAAGCTTTTCTTTACGAAGAACGTTACAACAGCCATGACCGTTGCTGAAGCACGTGGAGTTGCGCTTCTTGTTGCAAGGCAACATAAAATTCCAATTGCGGAATATACTCCACCGCAAATTAAACTTACAATTTCAGGCTATGGAAATGCGGACAAAAAACAAGTTCAGGAAATGGTTCGTTTGCAACTTGGCTTAAAGGAAGTGCCTAAACCGGATGACTGCGCCGACGCCTTGGCTGCAGCTATTACTCACGCATTTATGACTCGTTCGTAGTCAAGGTTAGAATTTGAAAAATTGCGTCGGCGTAATGTATTAAGCGAGTGTTCAATAAACTCTCGGTAGGTAGACGCGTTGTTGTTATATAGCTTTGTGAGCCTCCAAAGCTTCATCCAGTCGCCGCGCCTGTCGTGCAAGTAAAACCCAATGCTTGAATAGCGGTCATATTCCCAATCTTCATGAAGTAGGTGAATGTCTGCTGATAATGAGAGCGCTTCGTGTTCACCTGCAAGTTTCACTATTGAAACGGAAACATCTGGCTGCCGTGCGTACGATTGATACTCTGACCGATATTGAGTAAGCCGCTCTAATACAATATTCACAAGGTGTTCAAGCGAAGTGATGTTAATACAATACGCCAAAAGTTGAATACCACTTGGTGAGATAGAGAAGGCAAGTAGGTCAATATGGTGCGCAAGGCTTTTTGCGTACAAAGGGTCCTCTAGAACAGAACGAGCGGCAAGAAGCTGTTGAATTTGAACGCCAACGAAGGCACGCTCGTTATTGGTTTTAAAAAACCGATTTGAGTTAACCGTGCATACGCGCACGTGGTAGTAGCCGTTAGATTTCTCGATGCTCTGGTATTTCATATATCAACTATAGAAAAAGAATCTTTTGTTGAAATGAATTTTTCATACAAAATTCGGCACGGGGCTACGGATGTGAGATAATACAAATATATGATTGCTCACGTAAATGGTGTTGTGGCCGAAAAATTTGGTAACTCAGTCATTGTTGATGTCCATGACATTGGCTATGAAATACAAGTTGCCGCAGGGGACTTTGACGCCGCTTTATTAGGTGAACCTGTTAAATTCTATACCTATCACCATATTCGGGAACAATCTCAAGATTTATTTGGCTTCTCTTCACTTGCTGCTAAAAAACTTTTCGAACTGCTCATTACGGTTCAAGGCGTTGGTCCAAAAGCGGCGTTATCTATTTTGTCAGTAGGTGACAGCGAGCAGGTTCGAAATGCAATTGCAAATAGTGATAGTGGCTTTGTTTCGAAAGCCAGTGGTGTTGGTAAAAAGATTGCCGAGCGAGTTGTTGTCGATTTATCAGACAAGGTCGGCCTAGCTGTTACCGTCGCACATGCGAGTGGTATTACTACTGTTGCAGCTGGCGACGAAGCACTTGAGGCGCTTATGGCTCTTGGCTACACATTAAACGACGCAAGTGCAGCTTTGGAAAACATTGCAAAAGATCTTCCGACTGCCGAACGTGTAACCCAGGCCTTGAGAGGGTAATTCTATATGGCTATTGAACGAATTGTCGATACGAGCAATCACGATGACGATACTGAAGAAAAAATTATCGAAGTTTCGCTTCGTCCTGCAACGTTTTCGGAATATGTTGGCCAAGAGCGACTTAAGACGAACTTACAACTAGCAATCGATGCTGCCAAAAAACGCGGCGAACCCCTTGACCATATTTTGCTTTATGGGCCTCCCGGGCTAGGTAAAACGACAATGGCCACCGTTATCGCTAATGAAATGGGTGCTGCAATTCGTGTTACGGCTGGCCCAGCTATTGAACGAGCCGCAGACTTGGCGAGTATTCTTACAAGCCTACAAGATGGTGATATTCTATTTATTGATGAAATCCACCGTCTCAGCCGAACCGTCGAAGAGGTTTTGTATGCCGCAATGGAAGATTACAAGCTCGATATTATGATTGGTAAAGGCCCGGGTGCACGCAGTGTTCGCCTTGATTTACCCAAGTTCACAATTATTGGCGCGACGACCCGTACCGGTGCATTAGCTGCGCCGCTTCGCGACAGGTTCGGCCATATTTATCGTCTGGAATTCTATTCACACGACGAAATTGGCAGCATTATTAGCCGTGCATCTTCAATCTTGGGTACGACTATTCACCCCGAAGCGGCGGAAATTCTTTCTACTCGCGCTCGTTTAACCCCTCGTATTGCCAACCGGTTGCTAAAACGTGTCCGCGACTACGCAGATGTAAACGGCGACGGTATTATTGATACTGTTATTACAACAAGAGCTCTGAGTTTACTCGAGGTTGACGAACTCGGCTTAGATGCTGGTGATCGTAACTTGCTCGAACGTATGATTGAAATGTATGGCACAAACCCTGTTGGGCTAAATACGCTCGCAGCCCTTACGGGGGATGAAAGTAGTACTATCGAAGATTTCTACGAACCGTACCTTTTGCAAATTGGTTTACTCGAGCGAACGCCACGCGGTCGAAGGGCTACTGTGCGTGCGTATACACATTTAGGAAAAAAATTAGCCGATGATTCATCGAGCTTGGTATAATACAATTATGAAAAATGACCAACAGCCTCTTGACCAACCAGTTGCCTACGACGCCGAAGGGCGCCCGCTTTACGCACATCCTCCTGCTCCACAGCCAACACAAGCGCCCGCACCGTCTGTTGTTCAAGTAACTCGTCCAATCTCTCCAGAGAAGGTCGTAGTAAGCCCAGAGGCCCATAAACGACACGAAGAATCAAAACTTCAGTATCCGCTACTGAACTTAAGTGATGGCGAATATGTTATTAGCGCCGTGCGACGCCACCCAATTGGCCTTCTTGTTCCACTTGGTATCGGTACGGTAATAATTGGTATTGCTCTTGGTATACTTCTTAACTACGATATCGTTGCTGAAAGTGCTGGTTTAACGGGGTATATCGCTGAAGCTTCAAACGTCGCAGTGCCAATTTTGTTACTTTGCCTCGTAACTGCACTGGTGATGTTTATTAGTTGGTACGTATATGTATCAAATAAATTCTTTCTTACGAATGAAAGTGTTATTCAAGAAATTCAACACAGTCTTTTCTCTCGCCTAGAACAGACAGTCAGCCTTTCTAATATTGAAGATGCGAGTTTCACTCAAGTTGGTATTTTTCAACAAATTATAGATTACGGTGATATTCGCCTTAGTACAGAAGGTGACGAAACTACCTATCGTTTTAGCTACGTTGCAAGCCCTAAAATGCACGTTGCAGAACTGAACGATGCCGTTGAAGCGTTCAAAAACGGCCGACCAGTTGGTGACTAATTAATTAGTTGCGATTTGTTTTTATGTAATCATCTTCGTTTTGAAGAGTTGTACGCAGTGTGTATGCTTTGCATTTATCGCCATCGCAGTTGATGCCTTCGTAACTGAAGTTGCTATCAGCCTCGCCAATCTTCACGCCACTAGGGTCTTTGAAGAGTTCTGGATCAACAGAGGGGAGTACTTCACTGCTAATAGTACGGGGGTAGGTTTGATTTTCCTTGAAGTAAACCTCTTCAAGGCTGTAGTACATTGCATTGATAGATGTCTTGCGAGTTTCGTCGCGAGCAGCAACCTCAACATTATTTTTTTGTACAAAGAAAAGTAAGCTTGCTGCCATAAGGAGCACAACAACTATAAAGAGTTCGATAACTGTAAATCCGCGTGTGTATTTCATCTCTATAGATTATAGCAAATTAAGAATTGCCTGCGTATAATAGAATATAGAAATAAAGAGAGGGAAATCTATTATGGCCGTGAAAAAAACTGACAAGTCCGATACTGATGTCAAATCTGACGTTAAAAAAGCCCCGACAGCAGCTTCTATCGAGGGTAAACTTAAAGCGCTTGGCTTAGCGCAAGAACAAATTATTAAGCAATTTGGTGATGGTGCAATCCGTCGCCTCGGTGATACTAAAACTGTTGATGTTGAACTTATCAGCAGCGGTTCACTAAGCCTCGACCTTGCCCTTGGTGGTGGATATCCAAAAGGCCGTGTTATTGAAGTCTATGGTCCAGAATCGTCTGGTAAGACGACACTTACGTTGCACGCGATTGCAGAAATTCAAAAACAAGGTGGCACAGCTGCATTTATTGACGCCGAGCACGCACTTGACCCTGCATACGCACGTCGCCTTGGTGTAGATACTGACAACTTGCTTGTATCTCAACCTGACAATGGTGAACAAGCGCTCGAAATCGTTGAAACACTTGTACGTTCAAACGCTGTTGACCTTATTGTTGTCGACTCGGTTGCTGCACTTGTACCACAAGCTGAAATTGATGGAGAAATGGGCGATAGCCACATGGGTCTTCAAGCTCGTTTGATGAGCCAGGCACTTCGAAAGCTTACCGGTAGCATTAACAAGAGTAAGACTATCGTTATCTTCATTAACCAAATTCGTATGAAAATTGGTGTCATGTTTGGTAACCCTGAAACTACTACTGGTGGTAACGCGTTGAAGTTCTACGCATCGGTGCGTCTAGACATTCGTCGTACAGGTCAAATTAAGTCTGGTGAAGAAATCATCGGTAACCGTACTAAGGTGAAGGTTGTAAAGAACAAGATCGCTCCTCCTTTCCGTATCGCCGAGTTCGATATCATGTACAACCAAGGTATTTCACGTACTGGTGACGTGCTCGACCTAGCGGTCCTTCATGGAATCGTTGGTAAGGCTGGTGCTTGGTTTGATTACGCTGATGCGAAAATTGGTCAAGGCCGTGAAGCAAGTAAAACGTATCTTGCAGCTAACCCAGAAGTTCTTGATGAAATCGAGAAAAAAGTACGTGTGAAGGTTGCTGAAGAACTCGCTTAGCCTGTGCGTGTTTACAAGCTCACTCCTTCAGATGCTGATGCGGAAGGTGAATCTAAACTTAAGATAACCTCCGTATCGCTTCAGGTGCGCGATAAGAACCGTGTGAACGTTTCAGTAAACGGTAAATATCGTTTCTCGCTCGACTACACGCAACTCGCTGACCTTGGCGTAAAAGTAGGGAATGAGTATACCGAGGCGGAACTATCTGACCTTGAGAACGAAAGTCAATTTGGAAAACTCTACATGCGCGCATTAGAGTATTCGCTTATGCGACCGCATAGCCAACATGAACTTAGCCAGTACCTCTATCGAAAGACTCGTGATGCCCTTACGAAAACCGGTTCTATTAAAAAAGGCGTCAGTAAAGAGCTGACCGTGCGGGTATTTGATCGCATTATTGAAAAAGGCTACGTGAATGACGAAGCCTTTGCTCGGTACTGGATAGAAAACCGTCAACTGCGAAAAGGTATAAGTAAGCGAAAGTTACAGGCTGAGCTAGCTAGCAAAGGTGTGAATAGGTCTATTGTCGAATCATTATTGTCTGAAACAGACCGTACTGACGAAGAAGAGATTCAAAAAATTATCGAGAAGAAGGCGAGTCGCTATGACGATGAGCAAAAACTGATGTCTTATTTAGCACGCCAGGGGTTTAGTTATGATGATATCAAGCAAGCAATTGAAAATTCAAAGAATACCGACTAAGAGTCTGCTTGTGAGCGAGTTTCGGGGTTTGCCGAGCGTGCGCCACTCCTGAACGGATTTACAAACTCTGTTCTAGTCGCTTGCATCATTGGTGCAACGCTTTTTTGTGCAGATGACCTAACGATAATTGCATTGTCATTGATTTCGATAATTTGCGTACGACTAATAAGTAGTCCGGTATCTGTAAAACCTTTAAAGAAGCCTCGTTGCACTGTTAGCTGTTGAATAACAAACGAATCAGTATCAACGGTATAGTCTTCGACTTTGCCGAGTTTGTGCTTTTGGTCATCAATAACGGTCATGCCGATAAGAGGGAAGCCCATCTCGTATAGTTTTTCAATTTTAATGACATCGTGAATGCCGATAAACTCATCATTACTATTAACAATCATGCCAACTCGGCCCATCTCGCGGATTTCATCTACTCGAAGCAGGGCGGGCCGTTCGCTTAATAGCGGACCTTCCACCTCGAACGCGACAATCTTCAGGTTTGAAGGGTCGATAATTGGTTTTTGAGTACTGGCTAATTTGCCACCGGTTTGGAGGCTCATAACAGGAGTATTCAATAACCGTGTGCCAATGATTAGCATATGTTTATAGTATAAGCTTTTTTCATTATAGACGCTACAGTGGAGAAACTATTCATTAACAGGGTTAACGCGTCCAGCAGGCAGAGTTGGGGCTGGTGTGCCTTGTGTGCTAGTGTGCAGGGTATTTAACCTATCCAGTGTGACCTTGTCGATTGAACCGGCATTAATAGGTGAGCTGTAGTTAGGGTCAAGCGTGGTGTCTTTTAAAGTATTATTAATAAGAAGAATAGCGCCAGACAACCCGCCGACAATGAGAACGAAGAAAAAGGTTAAGTGAAATCGCTTCCAAAGCTTCTGTAGAGGCTTTATGATATCAATTGAGTTCGACTGTTTCTGTTTTTCCATAGCTATTACCTTGTCGCAATTGTTATTTTAATATCATCAACGGTGACCGATGTCGCGTTGCCGCCGTTCACGTGGGAAATACCTATTTTAGATACTTGCATCTTTGGTATGTTGCCTTCAATGCTGTCGAGGAACTGAATGAGTTTAGCGTACGGAACTGGTGATTTTAGGCTGACGCTCATTGCTGGGTTGGTGCCTGCAATAGCTTCGTCGAAGCTGATTTTTGCGATAGCAATACCTGCAGCGGCTGCGTAGTTGCGGGTATCGGTAGCTGCTTGGTTTTGGTAGTTCGCTGGAGTTGCAAACATTTGGTTAGCCTTGGCGATTAACGCTTCGCTTTCTGTAAGTTGACCTTTGAGCCCTTGAAGCGCGCTTACTTGGACTTCGCTCGCTTTGGCATCAGCAACGCTGTGGTTCACTTCCATGGCGAATGTACGAACTTCATTAAGCCCAAGGTAAAACAACCCAAGGCCACCGGCTAGTACGAGAATAAGGGTAACGAGTAAAACTGCTCGTAGGGTCTGTGGTTTAAATGCTTGTTTCGTAGCCATTATAGTGCCGCCGCTTTCGTTAGGGTAAAGGTCATGTCGACGCTGACTGGGTATCCATCGATACCACTGCCAGATTCAACAATAGTTTGGAAGCTCACACCGGTAAACATTGGTGAACCTTCAAAATTCTTACGGAGTGTTTCGGTTACAGCTGATGTCTTTGCATATAATTTTGCACTTGTTGGGGCACCGCCGAACGATTCGCTTGTCAGTTCGAGTTTACCAAAAACTGTTCCGGGTGGCATAAGCTGAGCGATATTAACGAATGCCTTTGAATAACGTACTTCTTGGTCAAGCAATACCTTTGATTCGGACAGGCTGGCGCTGAGGGCGTCTACTTGGGCTTTTGTAGAGCTATACACGTCTGCTCGAAGGTCGTTAGCGGCAATCGTCTGTTCTGAACTGGTTTTAGTGAAACCTAAAATAGTAGTAGTGGCGTACATGGCACCAAGAACGAACACGGTGGCTACTATCAAGATAGTAATATAGCGTACCAAAATAAGATTCGTGCGAGCTGCTCGAATTTCGGCTTTTTTATCAATAGGTAGTAAATTTATCATTTCCAAATATTCCCCGGTTGCAGAATTGCAGCACCTGCAACAGTAATGTAACGTGCCTTAAACTGCTTAGGCGGTTCCTGTAATTTTCCAAAATCAAGTTTCTGCCAAGGGCTTGCAACGCGTGCTGCCATAAGTAAGTTTTCGGTAAAGAATTCACCGATACCTGGTACGTTGCTGCCGCTACCGACAACAAGTACTTGTTCAAGCTTGCGGTCGTTGCTGATTCGCTCGTTGTAGTATCGAATAACTTTCTTGGTTTCGGCAAGAATGCGTTCCAGGTTGGGGGAAAGGGCGTCCTTGATTTTTTGTTGTCGTGGTCCAGCACTCAGGCCGTTAAGAACTTTGAGTTGGTGAGCGTTCTCGAGGGCAACGTTGAGTTTTTTAGCGATGTCGAGCGTAAAGGTATTACCACCAACAGCGATGCCACCAGTAACGCGGATAGAACCGCGATCTAAAATTGCAATGTCGGTACTAGCAGGGCCAATATCAACGATGACTGTTGGCAGTGTGCCATCTTCGGTTGCAGTAAGAACGCGCCCTACTGAGCTAATGCTTGCTTCGATAAGAACAGGCTGGAGGCCAGCTGCTTCAACGCTGCGTGTAATGTTATCAAGGATTGTCCTTGAAACAGCACTCATAAGTACGGTTATAGTTTTTTTGCCTCGTTCGATAATTTCGTAATCGATGTAAAGAGTTGAAGCGGGAATAGGTATGTATTGCTCGGCTTCAAGAATGACCGCTTCGTCGAGGGATTTTTCGGCAGCAGAAGGAAGCGTGAAGGTTCGTGTATAGCTTCGAGCGGTTGGAATAGCAATAACCACTCGGTTGCTCGATAAGGTGCCGATATTTTTTTCTTGTCGAAGAAGTTTGATGCTATCAGCAAGATACGTTTCGTTTTCATTCTCCATTGAAGCCTTGATTTTCAGAGGATCAAGATCAAGTGAACCATACCCATTAACCAGCCATCGCTTAGAGTCAACAGACATGATTTTTATACCCGTACTACTAATGTCGAGCCCGATGATTGGTTTATCTTGATAGAAGAATTTTGACATATGCCCACGAATGTAATTAACCTCTGTATTATAGCACGATGAGGCAGGAATCAACCATACCGTTTATGGTTATTTAATGTTCGAAGAAAGCTGAGAAATTGGAAGCATAACACTTGCTGCAATTGCACCAACCATGCCGCCCATCACTACAATCATAGCCGGCTCAATAATTGAGCTAATACTTTGAATTGCTAAGTCGACTTCTTCTTCGTAGAAGTCGGCAACTTTAATAAGGACGGTATCGGTCTGACCAGTTTCTTCACCAACACCGAGCATTTGGCTGACAATTGGCGGGAAGAGAGGGTTCGTTTCGACAACTGAAGACAATGACTTTCCGTTCTTCACTTCGATAGCGGCGGCTTTGATAGCGTCTTCGTATAAAACGTTACCAACTGCGCGTGAGGTTACGTCGAGCGATTCAAGTACAGCTACACCGGCGCCCATGAGCGCAGAGAAGGTACGGGCAAAGCGGGCAATAGCGATTTTTTTGATAATCACACTAATACCAGGAATTTTCAAAATAAGTGAGTGGAACTGGTGGCGCCCTTTTTTCGTTTTAATATAACGACTAGTAAAGAAGATAACCGCACCGATTCCTGGGAATATGATGTACCAATAGGCTGTAATAACATGGCTAATTGCAAGCATGAATAGGGTAATGCCTGGCAATTTTGCTTCTGGCCCACCGAGGTCTAAAAGGATTTTTCCAATTTGTGGAATAACGAAAAGCATCAACCCGAAGAATGCGGCGACGGTAATGAAAATAAGCACCATTGGGTAGGCCATCGCACTTTTAATTTTCTTGCGAATAGCAGCACTTTTTTCAAGCTGCGCTGCGAGGCGTTTTAGGATGTCATCCAAGATACCAGCTGATTCACCAGCGCGCACCATGTTCACATAAATATCGTTAAAGGTAGTAGGGTGTTTTGCCATGGCATCACCAAGGTTCATACCGCCTTCGACGTCTTTAACGACAGTCCCAAGGATTTTCTTTAGCGCTGCGTCTTCAGCATGCTTCTCGAGCGAACTCAGCGAACGAAGTAGCGGCACACCTGCACCAACCATGGCGCTTAATTGACGGGTAAAACTTACCAGTTGATCTTGTTTTACTTTCGTAGGCTCAAAAAGGTGGTCGAAATCGATACCAGTCTTTTTGTCGGCCATTTTTCGAATGCTAATAGGGCGTAGTTTCTGTTTAGCCAGAGCACTAATAACACTCGACCTATCAGGAAGTTCGGTTTTACCCTTTACTACATTGTTTTGTTCGTCGGAGGCTATGTAGGAGAATCGTGGCATGATTAATCTCTACTTACCCTTAGGACTTCTTCGACCGTTGTTTCGCCGCGTAGTGCCTTGATAAGGCCATCGATTTGCATGGTAATCATGCCTTCTGCAATTGCTTGGTCTTGAATTTGGTCGCTGGTTCCACGGTTCAAGATGAGCTTTTGTACAGCAGCAGAGTTGTATAGTACTTCGTAAATACCAATTCGGCCGCGATATCCTTCTTGTACGGATTCTTGGTTGAAGTTCGCATCAGCTTGCCATAATGTTTTTATACCGTTTTCGTCGGTGCTGAGTGGTGTATCTCCACCCATACCGGCTGCCATCGCTTGTTTTTCAAGTTCGTGAATGAATTTAAAAGCCTGGCCTTCTGGAAGATGGAATAGCTTAACGATAGAAGCTACTTCTTCTGCAGTTGGTACGTAGTTCTTGCGTGAGTCTTTGTGAAGGCGACGAACAAGTCGTTGTCCAACAACGGCACGAACGGTACTAGCAATAAGGAATGGTTCAATTTGCATTTCCAGTAAACGAGGAAGGGTGGTTGCAGCATTGTTTGTGTGGAGTGTACTAAATACCATGTGCCCAGTAAGTGCCGCCTGGATTGCCAGGTTAGCAGTTTCGCCATCACGAACCTCACCAACCATGATGATGTTCGGGTCTTGACGCAAAAGGGCACGAAGGCCACTGGCAAAGGTCATACCAGCTTTACTATTGGTTTGCGTTTGGTTGATACCGATAATTTTATACTCAACCGGGTCTTCAATAGTTGAAATGTTAACATTCGGTTTATTGAGTGTCGTAAGGATACTAAACAAGCTTGTAGACTTACCACTACCAGTTGGTCCGGTAATAAGCACAATTCCGTTCGGGTTAGTAATCTCGCGGGAGATATCTTCGAGGGCTTTACCCCAGTATCCAAGTTCAGTAAGGGTAACGGCTTGGTTTGATTCATCCAAAATACGCATGACAATCTTTTCACCGTCAATAATTGGCAGGGTGCTCACACGTAGTGCGAATTGTCGTCCACTGACGTTAATTTTAAAACGACCGTCTTGCGGGACACGTTTTTCGTCAATCTTTAGGTTTGCAAGAATTTTAATACGACTTACTAAAGAACCCAACACGTTGCGAGGGAGCCGGTTTACTTCTTTTAGGATACCGTCAATTCGGTAGCGAACTTGCACGAAGTCTTCGCGAGGTTCAATGTGAACGTCACTCGCGTGTGAACGAATAGCGTATTCAAGCAGCAGGTTAATAGTTTGAGCAATCGGGGAGTCTTCGGAAATATCTTGTTCTGTAGCTGCTTCGGTTGATCGTGCCTGAGCTTGGCCCGCTTCACGCTGAACGTCGATAACTTCGTTGAGCTCTTTGTTGACGTCATCGCGATACATGTCCAACACAGACATGATGTTGTCTTTTGTCGCGATATAAATTTTGGAGTTTGTACCAATTTCTTTTTGAATAAAGTTAACTGCCTGAACGTCATCAGGGTCTTCCATCGCAAGGTTGTACACACCAGCTTCATCAACTTTAAAGAGCACCGCCATGTACTGACGAGCAACTCGTTCAGGAATAAGCTTTAATACTTCAGCTGGAACGGTGTTCGGGTTGAGTTCAACAAAGGGTACGTCGGCGTATTCAGAAAAGGCCTTAACGAGTGTTTTTTCGTCAGCTACTTTTTGCTCAATAACGATTTGGTACAAGGGGCGCTTTGAACGAGCCGCCTCGTTCTTGAAGGTAGCTAACTGCTCAGGAGTTACAAGTTTTGCCCGCCCAAGCAACGTTTCCAGGATAGTATCGGAAATGCGCATAATGGTTACGCTCTACTATAAAGTAATCACCCTAAAAGTACTAGGCAATAAATGGTATAATTACGTAGATGATTATAGAGGTGAACGGCGAACAGGAAACCAAAGACTTAGCTGCGAGCATTGGCTGTCTATTAAAAGGCGGCGAAGTTTTCGAGTTAGTAGGTGACGTTGGTGCCGGAAAGACTACTTTTGTAAAAGGTTTAGCAGTTGGTTTGGCTATTGAAGACGATATTCAAAGCCCAAGTTATACAATTAGCCGCGAATACGAGGCTCGTGATGGCCTGCGCTTAGTTCATTACGATTTTTACCGCTTAACCGAGCCTGGAATTATGGCGAATGAAGTTGCAGAAATGATTCACGACAATAAAACGATCACTGTTATTGAATGGGCCGATATCGTTGAGGGTGTATTGCCAGAAAGCCGCTACACGATTCACCTTGAATCACCGTCTGAAACGGTTCGTATAATTAACCTACCCGATATTCTAGGAGAGAATTTATGATTTTATTACTCGATACTTCAACCCCTGAATGTCGCCTAAGTCTTGTAGATGGCGATTGGCGCTACGATGCAACATGGGAAGCGAATCGCGATCTTGCGAAAGGTTTATTGGAATATATTCAAACACAGCTTCAAAGCCAAGGTAAAACTTGGAAAGATTTAACTGGCCTAGGTGCTTTTAAGGGTCCAGGTAGTTTTACGGGGCTACGAATTGGCATTACTGTTTTAAATACCGTGTCTTTTTCTGAAGGAATTCCTGTTGTTGGCGAAACCGGTGAGAACTGGCAAGAAGTTGCTGTTGCTCGCTTGCTAAATGGTGAATCTGACAAAGTCGTCATGCCTGAATATGGCGGCGAAGCAAATATTACACAACCGCGTAAATAGTAGGTTGTTTTAGCCTTGCGCTTGTATGACTGAGAGGGCTACAATAAATGTAGTCCATTGTTACTTTTTTTGGGACTTTTGCATTAAATTTTGAAAATATTCAGCGCGCTTGTGATACTTTTTTTGCCAAGATGAACACTTGGCCAGGTGCGTTTGAGGAAGGATACATATGATAGAAGGATTAATCGCCGCAATTATCGGGCTTCTTGCTGGTGTGGGCGGAACTGTTGTGTATGACAAGCAGAAAAAGGCTGGCGGGAAGCAAAAAGCCGAACAGTCTATTGCCGAAGCAAAGACAAAAGCCAGCGGCATTGTTTTAAAGGCACAAGAAGAAGCGCTTCGCCTAGCTGAAGAAGCTAAAAAGGAAGAGAATGACCGTCGAAAAAGTTGGGAAAAAACTGAAACTCGCTTGGGTGAACGTGAAACAAATCTCGACAATAAATTAGATGAACTCGATAGGCGCGCTGAAGGTTTGCGCAGCCAAGAAGATGAAGTCGATTCACTTAAAAATGAAATTCGTGACATTCGAACTCGTCAACAAGACAAACTCGAAAAGATTGCTGGGCTTAAGAAAAAAGAAGCAGCTGAAAAGCTCATGGAAATGACTGAGCGTGACATCAAGCAAGACCTCACAGGACTTATTTCTAAACTGCAAAACGATGCAAAAGAAACCGCCGAAGAGCAAGCGCAACTTATTCTTGTTTCAGCCATGGAACGCATGAGCAGTGAAGTGACAGCTGAACGTACAGTTACTGCACTTAAGCTGACTGACGATGAAATGAAGGGCCGCATTATTGGTAAAGAGGGTCGTAATATTCAGGCTTTGCAACGTGCTACCGGCGTGGACATTATGGTTGATGACACCCCTGGTATGATTATCCTTTCAAGCTTTGATCCACTTCGTCGCCAAGTGGCACGTATGACTTTAGAGATGCTTATGAAAGACGGTCGTATTCACCCGGGCCGTATTGAGGAAGTTGTTGCTAAAGCTGAAAAGGAAATTGAAAAAGAAGTTATTCGCGCAGGTGAAGATGCTGCTCGTGAAGTTGGTGTGGTTGGTATTCCGAAAGAAATGCTGCAGCTACTTGGTGAACTTAAATTCCGTACAAGTTACGGCCAAAACGTATTAATGCACAGCACTGAAATGGCACACATGGCTGGGCTTATTGCTGAAGAAATTGGTGCGGATGTTCGTACAACTAAAATTGCTACATTGCTTCATGACGTGGGTAAAGCTGTTACGCATAAAATTGAAGGCAAGCACCACCATATTGGCGCAGAGCTTGCACGTAAGTATGGAATGAGTGATGAGATTGTTCATGCGATTGAAGCACACCACGATGACGTAGAGGCAACAACTCCAGAAGCCCTCATTGTTCGTATTTGCGATGCACTATCTGCAGCTCGGCCTGGTGCTCGAAATATTAGCGCCGAAAACTTTGCTGAACGTATGCGCGACCTTGAAAATATCGCCAATGGTTTCCCTGGTATCGAGAAGTCATTCGCAATTAGTGCCGGCCGCGAAGTTCGTGTAATTGTTCGTCCCGAAAATGTTGATGATTTGAGTGCAATTAAATTAGCGCGCGATATTGCAAACAAAATCGAGAGTACGATGCAGTTTCCAGGTACAATTAAAGTTAATGTGATTCGCGAAACCCGCGCAATCGAATTTGCAAAATAATTAAGGGAGTTTTATGGGACAATTTTTACATTTTTTGGCGCGTTTAGCATTTAAGCATCCATGGCGTGTACTTGCGACCTGGGCACTTATTCTTGCGATACTTATAACAACAACGTTATTCTTCTTTAAAGCCCCAACGAACAGCTTGTCTATTCCTGGTACGCCTGCACAACAAGCAATCGACCATGTCGGTGATTTATTCCCTGCAGCCGGTGGTGGTACTGGCCGAATTGTTTTCAAGGCTGAAAATGGTGAATCGATTGCTAGCCAAAAAGAAAAAATTGAAAGCTTACTTACTGAAGTTAGTAAGGTAGACGGCATTAGCCAAGTAGTAAGTCCTTTCTTGAGCTCTACATTTATTTCAGAATCCGGCAACATAGCGTACGCACAAGTTCAGCTTGGCGGTACTATCGGTTCTATTGATGTAAGTACGCTTACGACTATTACCGAAAAAGCCGAAGCTGCCAATAGTGACAGTCTTCAAGTGGAAATTGCCGGCGACTTAATTAACAAGACACCAGGTGAAATTGTTGGAGTAGGGGAGATTGCTGGTGTTGGAATCGCTTTGGTTGTATTGGTAATTACTCTTGGTTCACTCATTGCTGCCGGTATGCCACTCATTACTGCCCTCATTGGAATTGGTGTCAGCATGACTGGCCTGTTCTCACTCAGCCAAGTTATTGAAATCGGTGCAACAACTCCAGTGCTTGCAATCATGCTTGGTCTAGCAGTTGGTATCGATTACGCATTGTTTATTACAAATAAATACAGGTCATTACTACTTCTTGGCTATAGCTACGAAGAAGCATTGAAACGCGCACTTGGTACAGCTGGTAACGCCGTGGTATTTGCAGCGATCACGGTTATCATTGCGCTATCTGCTTTGACTGTTGTGAACGTTCCATTCATGACAACCATGGGTCTTTCTGGTGCAGGAAGCATTGCGGTTGCTGCTTTGGTAGCTATCACAGCTTTACCTGCATTGCTCCGTTTGGTCGGTCCAAAAATCTTTGGTCGTAAACTACGTACGCAAGTTGAACACGTTCAAGAACACGGCGCAGAAAAAATTGAACACGTTGCCCACGATACTCTTTGGTACAAATGGAGCGAGCAAATTATTAAGCGTCCAATCTTGTTTTTGCTCGTTGGCCTTTTGATTGTTGTTCCAATCGCACTTCCTGCTCAAGATTTGAAGCTTGGTTTGCCAACTGATCAGTATGCGGCGACCGAATCTACTGAACGTAAAGCCTACGACTTACTGACTGAAGGTTTTGGTGTTGGTTTCAATGCACCGTTAACCGTACTTGTTCAAGGTTTGCCTAAGGTAACTGCCGAAGATCGCGTTGCCGCACAGCAATTCATTCTACAACAAAGTGCTGGCCAACCAGTTCCTGCAACTCCTGCAGCACAACAAGCAGCACTGGCTCAACTGAATGCATTAACAGAACAATATGCACCTCAAGTTCAGCTTATGAAGGTTGCAACTGAAATTGCTAAACAAGATGACGTACAACAAGCTTTGGCGGCAACTGCTACTGATGACGGAACTGCTGGTATTATTCAGGTAATTCCTAAAACAGCTCCAATCGATGCGAAGACAAACGACTTAATTGAAAGTCTTCGCGATACTTCGACTGCCAAAAACATTACAGGTAATGATAACGTAACATTTGAAGTTACCGGTTCAACTGCACTACAAAAAGATATCAACGAGAAGCTATCAAACGCACTACCTGTTTACTTAACTGTTGTTGTTGGGTTATCAATCATTCTGTTGATTGTGGCTTTTCGTTCAATCTTGGTTCCACTTAAAGCAACGCTTGGTTTCTTGCTTTCTGTACTCGCTATGTTCGGTGCCTTAGTAGCAGTCTTCCAATGGGGTTGGTTTGGTATTGCTGAAGCTCCTGGCCCAATCGTCAGCTTCATTCCAATTATTGCTACTGGAGTATTATTCGGGCTTGCGATGGATTACGAATTCTTCCTGGTATCGGGTATGCATGAAGAGTTTACGAAAACTAAAGACGCAAAACGTTCAGTTGCTCGTGGTTTCCGTTTAGGCGCAAAGGTTGTTACGGCCGCTGCGATAATTATGGTGAGTGTATTCGCAGGGTTTATCTTTAACCACGACGCAACAATTCAAGCGATTGGGTTTGCACTTGCTGTCGGTATTCTCGTTGATGCATTCATTGTACGTATGACGATTGTTCCTGCGGTTATGACACTACTTGGCAAGAGCGCTTGGTGGATTCCAAAGTGGCTTGATAAGCACCTTCCTCATGTTTCTATTGAAGGCGAAGAAGACGATAAGTAATAGCCTATGACGGAAATTCGTAATTACGAAACCGCAGAGGAAGTTGCACGGGCAGCTGCTGAAAACGCTGTAGAGATATTGCAAATTGCAGTTGAAGCGAAAGAAGATGTTAGCTGGGTTTTGGCCGGCGGTACTTCACCAATGCAGGCTTATAAGCTAATTGCTCGTGACTATGCGGATGCAGTTGATTGGAGTAAGGTGACTGTTTTACTCGGAGACGAGCGGATGGTGCCCTTAATTCATAAGGATTCGAATACCGGTAAAATTAAAGCACTGTTTGATACCAATGCTGAATTATCGAAGGTGAAATGGATTATACCTGATACGGCATTGGATGTTGCGTCTGCGGCTAAAGAGTATGCCAACAAGATTGCCGCCGGGAATTACGGTGAATTTGATTTGGTTTGGCTGGGTGTTGGCGAAGATGGGCATACGCTTTCGTTGTTTCCTGGGAATGTAGCGTTTACTGAACCAACCGATGATTGGGTGATACCCGTGTATGATTCACCGAAGCCGCCCAGTGAGCGCATATCACTTTCTTTAAAGGGCTTAGAGTATGTTGATGAGCTCGTGATATTTGCAGTTGGGGCATCAAAGCAAGACGCGCTAAAACTTGCGCGCTTGAAGCGATTGTTGCCAGTTGCTGTTGCGGCGGATGTCGTTGAGAGTAATGGCGGTGAAGTACGATGGCTGTATGATGAAGCAGCTTGGAATGACGATTAACTATTTTAACGAAGGTGGGGAATAAAATGCGGATTGCAGTTATTGCGGCGAATGGACGATTGGGTAAGACTTTTGTCGAGGCTGCGTTAAAAGCAGGGCATAGTGTGCGCGCTGGAATTCGGGGTGAGAATACGCTTGCTCGACATGACCAACTTCAGGTAGTGACTTGCGATGCAACAAGCCCAGAAGACCTTCGGGTACTTTTGAAAGACCAAGAAGTAGTCGTGAGTGCGATTGGGCACGTGAAGGGCTCCGCACCGGATGTGCAAACTGTGGCGACAAAAGTCCTTGTGGGCGTGATGGAAGAATTGGGGATTAAGCGGTATGTTGATGTGACGGGTACTGGTGTGCGTTTCCCCGGCGATAAGATTCCGTTGATTGATAGGTTTTTGAATTTGGGTGTTGGTATTGCAGACCCGTCTAGGGTGAAAGATGGGATTGATCACCAGGAGGTTTTGAAGGCTTCAAGTTTGGAGTGGACGACGATACGGGTGTTGAAGTTGCAGAATGTGCCGCCGAAGCCGTTTGTTTTGAGGTTGCATGGGCCGACGAAGGCTTATGTGGGTAGGGAAGAGGTGGCGAGTGCGATGTTGGAGGTGATTGAGAGTGGGGAGTTTTTGGGTGAGGCGCCGATAATTAGCTATTTAAGAAACTAGCAGTTCTCTTCTATATAAGCGTTTACACCTTCGTTGAATGAATCGGAATTGCTATTCCAATATTCATCTCCCGATCCGTATTCATCGCAAATGTAATTTTCATCCGCCCAGTCGTATCCAGCTTCGTGCCCGGAGCAGTCGTCACTACACTCGTAACCATAAAATTCCGCAGGTTCTTCTTCGTATGTTGTTTCTTCTGTTACTGCTGAGGATTTGTAACTGCTTGTTGAGTCGCCACTAGAAGAGTCGTTTGACAAGCCCGAGAGAAAGAGCCAGCCAAAAAATACAATTATACCAATGGTCACGATCGTGCCACCATATTCTTCAAGCCAATCATTCATATCTTTCTTTAATATACTACAAATGTTTAACAGTGGACAAAAGGACATCGCAGCAAGCTGCTCCTCTGTTCGTTCATAAAAATATAGAACTACATTTTTATTTCACTCCGTCACCAAACCTTCGACTATTTTTGTGTCCCACAAAAGTCGAAGTTTTGCGTCTTAACACTTACCAAATAAAAACAGCCACATATAGTGACTGTATTTATTTGGTCGGGGTGAAAGGACTCAAACCTTCGACCTCTCGGTCCCAAACCGAGCGCGCTATCAACTGCGCCACACCCCGATGTGTGTTGTTCGACTAGGGTATTATACGATATCTAGAAATATATTTCTAGTGGTGGAGGGTATGATTGCGACAAATCGGCTCTCACGGTATGATGGATAGCAGAACTTATGACTAAATTTCTTGAAAAACCGATTGCATTTATAAAGGCGCATCCTAAAATTGACGTCGCTTTTTTAGCACTCGCTTTAATTACCTTTGCGGCCATAACGTTATTTAACGTTACTAATGCATCTATTTGGTTTGATGAGGCTTTTAGCTCATACCTTGTACAGTTCAGCTTTTTTGATATTGCTCGGTATACTGCAACTGATGTTCATCCGCCACTATACTACTGGGCGCTAAAAGCCTGGACTATGCTGTTTGGAACTGGCGAGTTTGGCCTGCGTTCAATGAGTATTTTCTTTGCTGCAGCTACGATTGCTGTAACCTTCTTACTAACTCGCAAAATGTTTGGCCGTAAGGTTGCTTTGGTTTCATTGCTGTTCTTGGCTCTTTCGCCAATGATCGTTCGTTACTCAGATGAGGCTCGTATGTACACTATGGCAGCGTTCATTGTTATGTCTGCGACGTATCTTCTGCTAAAGGCGGTTGAAAGCAAGCAACGACGCTGGTGGGTGTTCTACGGAATCCTTGTTGGGCTTGGCATGTGGACACATTACTTTACGGCACTTATTTGGCTTGCGCACTGGGCGTGGCGTGCGTGGTTGACGCACGTTAAGGGTAGTACGTTTAAAGCCTGGTGGAAGCGGTTCTTTACTAAAGATTGGGTAGTCGCACATATTGTCGCTGTAGGTGTATTCTCACCATGGCTCTACTTCATGGTGAAGCAGCTCGGTGTCGTGCAGGCTGCTGGTTTTTGGATCGGTCCAGTGAGTCTTGATACGCCAACAAACTATTTAACTAATATCTTTTATTATCTTGAACATGACCAAGCGCAAGGTTGGTTTGCACTTGCCCTAATTACCATCGCGATATTAGTAACCGTGCTAGTCCCAAAGTTATATAAGAGCTTTACGAAGTCTGAAAAATCTAATTTCATTCTTATTGCTTCAATTGCCTGGGTGCCAGTTATTTTGCTTTTCTTAACTTCATTACCACCGCTCAGGTCTTCATTTGTCGACCGTTACCTTATTCCGGCTATTATTGCTTTGATGGTATTCATGGCTGTCGTATTGGTTGTTGGTACTAAAAAATGGCGTCCAATTTTCCGAGCGCTTCCAATTCTGCTTATTGCTGGCATGATGATTTTCGGTATTACAAATGTATACAAATACGGAAATTATAATAAGAACACCAACTATCACATCGTGACACGCGATGTAATAGAGGCAATTAACGAAAAGGCTCAACCGGGCGAACCGATTATTGCCAACACACCGTGGAACTTTTACGAATCTGTTCCATATTCTACAAATGAACATCCTGTGTACTTTATTGATGCAAGCGTCGAATATATTTTCGGTTCGTTAGATATGCTGAAAGACAACGACCTTCACAAGATTAAAGATATTAAAGCTTTTGCGAAAGAAAACCCGGTTATTTGGTATATCGGCCAAGCTGACTCAGGTGATATTCCGCCATACAGCGATTCATGGGTTAAGTTGCAGACTGTTTCTTACTATGACCCACTTACTGACAATTCGCTTTACCGCGCAACTCAGTACCGTATTAGCGGGGAATAATCTTCATTAAGAATTTGGTGCGAACTGCTAGGTATATAAGGCCGAGTGCTGCTAGTGATAGCGCTAAGTTTATTAGTAGGAAGTTCGAACCGCCTGGTTTAAGGATAAACAGGTGAGCGAAGAATACAATAAACGATTCAATCGTATATACATATAGTGAATTTTCGCCAAGAGGCAAAAAGAACCAGCCGACTTTTCTTAAGATAAATGCTTCGTTCTTTCTTAACACGAGGAAGATTGCCCAGAACCAGACAGTACCAAGCAGTATGCGAGTAAATGGCATTCTGTCTTTATTAAAGAATTCTTCAACAATGTGGTGTATGGCGGTAAGCTGGTCGCCAAGTGGATTCCCGAGTTTGTAGCCGAATACTAGAACTATGGATGCAAGAATAGTGATAGTGGCTGTTGATACTAGGCTGATACCAATACCTTTTTGAACCTTCCTCGAAAGTTTATGCCAAAGTCCAGTAAGCGTCGGCCAGTAATAACCGATAGCGAAACTTGCGAAGAAGATAACCTGCCAGCTAAATGGTTGTGACATTTCTGGGGGTAGCGGGCTGTAAGGGAAAAGAAACCATACACCTAAGCTAGCAGCCCCAAGAACATACCAGTAACCTTTCCTTAGAAGCCACAAAGCAGCCGGGGCAAAGAACAGGAATATTGCGTAGAAACGTAAGAAATCTGCCCAGCCGTAGGTGTACTGCAGGGCGATCGTTTTCCATAGAAGTTCACCGATATTATTCCAGTTTGAATAAATGCCATACTTTAGGCCATCAGCACCAATAAATAACCAGCCTATGAAAGTAAACAATAGGGTAAGAACAATACTTGTTAGGTATAGTTGGAAACTTCGCTTCCAAAGCATCGCCGCCGCCTTTTTAAAAGGAGCATCAATAAGCTTGCGGCCGCGAATGATACCAAGAACAATTCCGGATACTGCGAAGAACCCTTCGGCGGTAGAGGCATAAAGCATCCCTCTGCCTGTGAAAATATCTAAACCGCTCGGATAATACTGAAGATGGTTAAGAAGGATGACGCTAAGAAAGTAGCCACGCATTATGTCGAATGTTAAAATTCGGCTTGATGTTTTTTTCTTTATTTCAGACACAGAAATAATTATACCAAGTCGTTCCTGCGAGGTATACTAGTATTAATGAAATATATCGTTGCGGTGAGTGGGGGAGTCGATTCAGTTGTCTTGCTGGATATGATGCGAAAAGCGATTGGACACGAGTTAATTGTGGCTCATTTCGACCACGGTATCCGTGATGATTCTGCCGATGACGCTCGTTTTGTAACAACCCTCGCATCTAAATATGGGTTAACGTATGCAGTGAAGCGGGAAGAATTGGGCAAAACTGCCAGCGAAGCCTTGGCTCGCGAACGTCGCTATGCGTTTTTGCGCGAATTAGCGTTTCAACACAGCGCGCGAATTGTTACTGCGCACCACCTTGATGACTTGGTGGAAACGGTTGCTATTAATTTAAAGCGCGGTACAGGCTGGCGCGGCTTAGCTGTACTTGATTCCGATATCTTACGACCCCTGATAGATACTCCTAAAGAACAACTCATTAAGTATGCCCAGGCGAATGGACTTCTATGGCATGAAGACAGTACTAATGCGAGCGATGCGTATTTACGTAATCGAGTACGGCGCAAAACTACTAACATTACGCACGACACAAAGCGTCAACTTCGGGCTCTTCACGAACACCAAAAACAGTTACGACAGGACATTGAAAAAGAAACAATGCAACTTATTGGTAGCGGCCCGGAATATAGCCGGTATCTGTTAACGCACATTCCACAGACGGCCGCTTTGGAGTGTTTGCGGTTCATTACCAGGGGTGCACTTACGCGGCCTCAGTTGTTACGGAGCCTTTTAGCTGTGAAGACTGCTGCTGCTGGTAGCCGGTACGAAGCAGGTTCAGGGGTAAAAATGACTTTCAGTACTCGCACTTTTAGCCTGTAACTGATAGAATTATATAGATATACCTACGTTTCTTAGAATGCCGAAAGGAAAAATAATTCGCTATGGCAGTAAAGCCCCAATCACCAAAGAAAAAACCAAGTACAGTACTCCGACTTACAATCTTCTGGATAGTCATCGTTTTTGGAGCTGTGCTTATATACACACTCACTAATACACACGATACGCTTAAGGAAGTTGCACTTTCTGAAGTGACTCAACGTGCAAATGCTGGTGAGATCACTAAAATTGAAATCCAAGGCAGTGACCTAAAAATTACTCCGGAAGGTAGCGATGTTCCAACCGAACGTTCTACAAAAGATCCTTCAAGTAGTATTTACGAACAAGGTCTAAAAACGGATGCTAAAACGCAAGTTACTATTTTGCCACCATCTTCAACAGGTGATGTTCTTTGGAACTTGGCGATTATTATCATCCCGGTACTTCTTATTGCAGCATTCTTCCTATTTATGATGCGACAAGCACAAGGCCAAAATAACCAAGCACTTGGTTTTGGTAAGTCTAAAGCTATCCTGTATGGTGATGACAAAAAGAAAGTCGTCTTCGATGACATTGCTGGTAATGATTCTGCTAAGCAAGACCTTGAAGAAGTTGTAGACTTCCTAAAGCACCCTAAAAAGTACGAAGCACTTGGCGCGAAAATTCCAAAGGGTGTTCTGCTTGTCGGTAGCCCTGGTACCGGTAAAACTATGCTTGCCCGTGCTGTTGCCGGTGAAGCAAATGTTCCATTCTTCAGTATTAGTGGTTCAGAATTCGTAGAAATGTTTGTTGGTGTTGGTGCCTCACGTGTACGCGACCTTTTTGCGAAAGCAAAGAAGAACTCTCCAGCAATCATCTTCATTGACGAAATTGATGCAGTTGGCCGTCGCCGCGGTAGCGGTATGGGTGGTGGACACGACGAACGTGAACAAACTCTTAACCAGATTCTTGTTGAGATGGATGGTTTCGAAACTGGAACGAACGTTATTGTTCTTGCTGCAACAAACCGTCAAGATGTTCTTGACCCAGCATTGCTACGACCAGGTCGTTTTGACCGTCGTACGAACATAATGCTTCCAGAGCGCCGCGACCGAGAAGCTATTCTAAAGGTTCACTTTAAAACTAAACCAGTCGACGAAACTGTGAAGCTTGATTCACTTGCCGCAAAGACTGCCGGTTCATCTGGTGCTGACCTTGCAAACATTGCGAACGAAGCGGCAATTATTGCTGCTCGCCGTAATGGCAAGAAAATCTCAAATGCTGACCTTACTGAAGCATTCGAAAAAGTTGCTATTGGTCCAGAACGTAAAACTAAGGTTATGAACGACGAAGAAAAGCGAATGACTGCATACCACGAAGCTGGTCACGCAATTGTCGGGCACATCCTACCTGATAGCGACCCAGTTCACAAGGTGACTATTATCCCACGTGGTGGTACTGGCGGCGTTACATGGTTCTTGCCACCTGAAGATCGCAGCTACACAAGTATCATTGAGTTCAAGGACATTTTGGCTCGTGCACTTGGTGGTCGTATTGCAGAGAAAATTGTCTACGGCGAAAACCGTGTTACAACCGGTGCTGGCTCAGACCTTCGCAAAGCAACTGAAATTGCTCGCGACATGATTATCGAACAGGGTATGGGTACAAAACTTCGCGACCAAGTGTTCCACGAAGACAACGGTGGAATGGTATTCGATAAAATGACCCACGAACGCCCTTATAGCGATGATACTGCTCGTGAAATTGATGCTGAAGTTGCTGAGCTCATTAAAGAAGCTGCGCACCGTGCTGAAGTTGTTATTAACAGCAACCGCAAAAGCCTTGATAAGCTTGCAGAAGCACTTCTTGAAGAAGAAACCGTTGAAGAGGTTCGTGTAAACGAAATCTTGAAAGACGCAAAACTACCTAAGGAGGCTGCACAGTATTAAGGTGCAGCGCTCGCAAGTTGAATGATTAACTTTCGCTCTACGATATCTAAAGCAAACAAAAAGCTGCCGCTCAAACTAGCGGCATCTTTGCTTGCGGCCTCATCTTTGGTTGCAAGCTTGCTTGGGCTGTTTCGTGATCGTATTTTCAACAGCACGTATTACTTAACATATGCAGATGGCGCCGATGCCTATAGGGTCGCTTTCTCGGTTCCAGACTTCATGTTTATTATTCTGGTATCCGGTGCTTTGAGTGTGAGTTTTATTCCGGTTTTTAACCAGCGCCTCAGCAAGGGCAACAAAAAATCGGCTTGGGAACTTTCAACAAGTGTTATGAACCTCATGGCAATTGCTACGTTAGTTGCCAGTATATTAATTATAATTTTCGCTGAGCCACTTGTTCGATTTGTTGTTGGTCCGGGGCTTAGCGAATCAAGCCAGTCGCTGGCAATAAGTATGATGCGCGTTATTGCGGTGAGTCCATTCCTCTTTGCAGTTGCAACAGTTATTACGAGTATGCAACAAGCAGTGGGGCGCTTTGCTTTCTTTGCTATGGCACCAGTTGTTTACAATATCGGTATTATTATTGGACTGGTTTTCTTCACAAACGGAATTAATATTTTCGGTTGGCAGGCTTTCGAAGGTGGAATTATGGGTGTTGCACTCGGTGTAGTGCTTGGAGCAATGCTGCAGCTTATTATCAGTGCACTAGGTCTATACGGCATGGGCTACGATTACCGCTTTAAGATTTACTGGAAAAACAAAGGCTTTCGACAGGTGCTTCGTCTGCTTCCGCCACGCTCACTTGACCAGGGGATTGATTACGTAAATAGTATTGTTGAAACTAACTTGGCATCCCGAATGATTGCCGGTAGTGTAAACGCCTACCAACAAGCTTCAACATTGGCGTACATGCCAATTAACCTTATTGGTGTGACAATTAGTACTGCCGCTTTCCCGAAAATGACCGAACGTTTGGCCGAAGGTCGCCCAGATTTATTTAGGAGCGAGTTACAAACCGTACTTCGAGTAATTATCTGGTTAGCGTTGCCTGTAACAGTAGTCGCAGTGCTGGCTCGTGGGTATATTGTGAACTTTATCGTCAACGGTGGTGACCCTTACATGGCGAGCATTTTCTCTATTCTTGCAATCTCGATTTTGTTCCGTTCGGTATACTTCATCTCGGCTCGTAGTTTTTATGCACACCAAGATACCAAGACTCCGTTATACATTTCACTGTTCACTATTGGTCTAAACATTACCCTTGCGGTTTGGTTTACCTTAGGCCTTGGTATGGGTGTGCACGGGCTTGCCTGGGCGGCAGTTATCGTATCGGCAGTTGAGGTTTCGATCCTCTTTTACGTCATGTCACGGCGCATTGAAGGGTTGTTCGATAGGTCGTTTATAAACGCTATTGTGCGCATGGCAAGTGCTGCTGGTTTCATGGCAATTGTTACGTATATAACGTTAAATCTGTTTCCACTTGGTGCTGACGACGAGAGCTTCTGGGCGACCTTCCCGAAGTTTGGCCTTGTCACAGCCGCATCCGGTCTGTCATACTTACTATTCTGTTGGCTTTTCAAATTGCCTGAAGCAACACCAGTAATTAATCGCATTGTTAAATTTTTTTATAAAGCACCGAAAGTAGAAGATGAACCAACCAAACATTCGTAATTTTTGTATCATCGCCCATATTGATCATGGGAAGTCGACTCTTGCCGACCGTATGCTTGAGGTAACCGGCACTGTATTAAAGCGTGATATGAAATCACAACTTCTTGATAGCATGGACTTGGAACGTGAAAAGGGAATTACTATTAAGCTTGCGCCGGTTCGCATGAACTACAAAGAATACGAGCTTAACTTGATTGATACACCTGGTCACGTTGACTTTAGTTACGAGGTTTCCCGCAGCCTTCAAGCGTGTGAAGGTGCCGTACTTGTTGTGGATGCTTCGCAGGGTATTCAAGCCCAAACTCTTGCGAATGTATACTTGGCTATGGCTTCCGACCTAACTATTATTCCAGTACTAAATAAGATTGACCTCCCAGCTGCCGATGTTCCACGGGTGAGTGCTGAAGTTATGAACTTACTCGGCTGTAAGCTCGAAGACATTATTCTCATTAGCGCTAAAACTGGTGAAGGTGTTGCGGATGTGCTTGATGCTGTGGTCGAAAAAATCGATGCACCAACAGGTCAACCAGAAGCTCCAACCCGTGCGCTTATTTTTGACAGCTACTACGATGATTACCGCGGGGTAATTTTGTATGTTCGTGTTATTGATGGCAAAATTAAAAAAGCAGATGCAATTAACATGCTCGCAACCGGTGCAAGCGGCATTGCTTTAGAAGTCGGTTCGCTGAACCCAGCTATGAGCGCAAAGGCTGAATTATCATCTGGTGAAATTGGTTACATTGTTACTAACCTTCGTACAACCCGCGATGCACGTGTGGGTGATACAGTTACAGTCAGTCGAAATCCTGCAACCGAAGCACTACCTGGCTACAAGTTAGTTAAGCCATTTGTGTACGCTGGTTTCTTCCCTGTAAGCAACGATGATTATCAAGACCTTAAAGATGCCGTTGAACGACTGAGCCTTAGCGACTCTGCGTTGCAGTTTGAACCCGAAAACTCACCAGTGCTTGGTTTTGGCGTGCGTATCGGTTTCCTTGGTTTATTGCACCTTGATATTATTCGTGAACGGCTTGAACGTGAGTACGACCTGGATTTGGTTATTACAAACCCCTCAACTGACTATCAAATTGTACTAAGTAATGGCGAAGAACTCGATATTAAAAGTGCGAGCAATCTACCGGACGTCAGCCGAATTAAAAGTATTAGCGAACCTTGGATTAAGGGTGAAATTATTGTACCGCAAAAATACATTGGTGCAGTGCTGCAACTGATTATTTCAAAACGCGGAATGCAGTCGAACCTTAGCTACATTGATGAACGCGCACTTATTAGCTTTGAAGCGCCACTTGCAAACTTGCTTACCGATTTCTACGACCAGTTAAAATCCGTCACAAGCGGGTACGGTTCGTTCAATTACGAACTCGATGAATACCGTGAAGACGATTTAGTTCGTATTGATTTTTACGTTGCTGGAAATATGGTGGACGCTTTAAGTGTTATGGCTCACCGCTCTGAAGCGCAAAGCCTTGGCCGTGAAATTACGAAAAAACTTAAAGAAGTTATTCCACGCCAAAACTTCCAAGTCGCATTGCAAGCTGGTATCGGTGGAAAGTTTATTGCCCGTGAAGATTTGAGCGCATATCGTAAAGATGTCACAACTGGCCTATATGGTGGTGATGTTTCTCGTAAAAAGAAAGTCCTCGCAAAGCAAGCTAAGGGTAAAAAACGTATGAAACGCTTTGGTAAGGTAGATATTCCTTCAGAAGCATTTATGGTGATGTTGAAGCGGGACTAAGTTCTGTTACAATACTTAAATATGAATCCGCTCGAACAAGCCGTCACTACCTACAAAATGCCTGAAGTAGCCCGAAGACTTTTACTTGAGCATCCTTCTTTAAATATCACCGGGCCTACTGGTGCGGGTAAGGGTACAATGGCTCAGCACCTTACTCACTCTGGTAACTATGTGCCGGTTGTTTCTGACACCACTCGTAAGCCACGTGTATTTGGTAATGGATACGAAGTGAGCGGCGTTCACTACTGGTTTATCGACGACGAAACCGCACTTCTTAAATTAAACCAAGCTGCCTATATGGAAGCTAAGTTGGTTCATGGCGATACGCTTTACGGAACAAGCATTGCTTCTTATGAACGAGTTGTGAAAAGTGGGCGTACGCCAATCCTTGAAATTGATGTACAGGGAATGGAAGCTTTTATGGAAGAAGCACCAGGCTTTGAATGTGTTCTTCTTTTACCACCTAGTTTCGAAATCTGGGAGCAACGCATCGATGGTCGTGGCGATATGGACTTAGAGCAAAAGGTCCGTCGTTTTAAAACTGCACTTATTGAATATCAAAAACCGATCGAAAATAATAACTTCTTTCCAGTCATTAACACTGAGGTTCTTGATACAGCTGAAATTATTATCTCAGGCGAATATAAAAAGCCGGAGTATCGAGAAAAAGCATTAGCCCTCGCGGTTGAGCTGCACGCTGCGACTCAAAGTTTCCTTGATAGCCACAAATAATATTGGCACTCATTGACAGCGAGTGCTAATACACGCTAAAATAAATACATGACCGATCGCCAACGACTTATTCTCGCCGCTATCATCGAGCAGCATGCTGAAATTGCTGCTCCTGTTGGAAGTGTAATGCTTGCCAAATTATTTGGTGTTTCAAGCGCGACAATCCGTAGCGAAATGGCAAAACTAGAAGAGATGGGCTTTATTGTTCAACCTCACACCAGTGCTGGCCGGGTACCGACCGACACCGGCTATCGTTTTTACGTAAATAGTTTAAACGAAGCACACGCCGAAACGCCGCAGCTTCCCGATCGCAGTGCGAGAGCGATTGACGCCCGTGTAAACACACACGGTGACCGAGCTGACCGAGCGATTCGCAGTGCAGTTGATAGCCTTGTCGATTTAACGCAAAATCTAGGTCTTGCGACAATCGGTGACGAGCTGTACCTTAGCGGTATTGGTAACTTGTTCTCTCAACCAGAGTTCCTGAACGGTAATCACGCACAGGCTGTTGCACGCCTTCTCGATAACCTTGAGCCTTGGCTCCGTGAAGCAGCTCCCAATGAACCGTTAAATGTGTACATCGGTTCTGAGAACCCAATAGGCAAGGCAAGTGGTGCAACGCTTATTATTAGCCGCTTCCGTTCACCATATAGCGATAATAGTTATATTGGTGTGCTTGGCCCAACTCGCCAAAGTTACGATAAGGTCATGCGCCTGGTGCGTCACACTGGAGCGATGTTAGAGGAAACGCTATAGAATGGCCGAGTGGATTGGGCATTTTATCGCGAACTGGCCGATATGGCTGATTCTGCCAGTCGCTTTGCTTGCCGGAATACTGTTTTATGGTTACAACTTCATGTTTTCAAAGCCAGGTATTCGATACGAATGGCCGGATGACAAGAAGAAGCGACTCGCAAGAGAGGAAGCAAGGCGAACATCTAAATTGAAACTTAAGAAAGGATAATTATTATGCCGAAATCAACCCAAAACCCAATTCCAAACCCAAAGCAAGATGAAACTCCCGCTGAAGAACCTATGGATATCGTAGACGACCGCGACGAAGAAATTATTGATCTTACCCTCGACCTTCAGCGCACTCGTGCTGATTTCGAAAACTATCGCAAGCGCGTAGATGCCGAGAAGCAAGCAGCTCGTGATGCTGGTGCATCTTCTGCGGTGCTAAAACTTCTTCCTGTTATCGATAACATTGAACGGGCAATTACCTACACTCCCGAGGAGCTCAAAGATAACACGTGGGTTCAAGGGGTCGCTGGTTTGGTGAAGCACCTCGATAAATCTCTCGAGGGTTTGAACGTTGCTCGTATTGACGCAAAACCAGGCACTGAATTCGACCCTGAATTCCATGAAGCCATTCAATTTGACGAAGATGCAGCTGGCGATAAAGAAGTTATAGCTGAAGAGCTTCAATCAGGTTATACACTTGGTGGTCGCGTTATTCGCCACGCTATGGTTAAAGTTACGCGCCAGTAAACACCACTATTCGGGCCGTAACGCTCATGTTATACTTTGGTTAGATATGATAAAGGGTGGTGGTTTAGAATCAACAAAGCTTGAGGCAATTCGAAGCCTCTTAGATGCTTTTGACAATGACCCAAGTTCAGCAGCGCAAGCTGTTCGTGCCTATGCGGCTAAGGTTAAACAAAAAAAAGTAAGCACCGAGCCATTAGGTCCGGTGCTTCTTTCTGTTAAAAACTTAACGAAGACCTATAAATTAGGCCGCCAAAAACTAATGGTGTTAAAGGGTGTGTCGCTGGATATTCACGAGGGTGAATTCGTAGCTATAACGGGTGCAAGTGGCTCAGGTAAAAGCACCCTGCTGCAAATTATGGGTGGGCTAGACAAGCCGACAACTGGCGAAGTTATGTACGGTGATACAAATCTCGCTAAATTATCCGATGGTAAATTATCTGTTTTCCGCCAACAAACCGTTGGGTTCGTATTTCAGTTCTTTTATCTTCAGCCATTCCTTCGGCTTAATCGAAACCTTGAAGTACCGGGTATGTTCGCACGTACAAAACATCGCGATCGTGAAGCACGGGTGTTTGAGTTAACGAATAAAGTGGGCCTAGCTGATAGGTTAAAACACTATCCAAAAGAACTATCGGGTGGCCAAATGCAGCGTGCTGCAATTGCGCGTGCGCTATTGAACCAGCCGAAGATTATTCTTGCTGACGAACCTACCGGTAACCTGGATAGTGTTAACGGCGCTGCTATTATTGAGTTGTTCGATACGATTCGTCGCGAACTAGGCACAACTATTGTTATCGTGACACACGACCCGGAAATTGCCGAGCGTGCTGACCGTGAAATACGCGTAACCGACGGAAGGTTGGCAGAATGATACGTTTTATAGATGCAACGACGCTCGCATATACTAAACTGCGCACGCACAAGATTCGTACTGGTATTGCTATTGCTGTAGCAGGGCTTTTGTTCGGGTTAATTGCCTCAGTTATTATTATTGCCCAGGGTGTATTTGACAGTGTCGACCGTTTTAGTGACGAAGGCTTGAATAACAGAACGGTTGTAACTGCTACTCGTATCCCACAAGACAGTGGGTTTAACGAATATGAGCACATGAACGATGTAGCGTTCGTTAATGAAGTAGAAGCCAGCTATAAGGCAATGATTGCGAAGAAACAAGCAGCAGCCAAGAAGTTTTCGGTAGCTTACGACGCTGCTACGTACGATCTGTCGCCCATTGGCATTGACCCTGTAACAAAACAAAAAGTCATTACTGATTCAGGGTTAAGCAGTACGGCAGTACAAGACATTGCTAATGCGAAACGTACTGCAGCGCATGTGCCATTTGATATCAACGCCTACATTCAGCCATACTCGTCAGCTAAAGTGCTTGGTTTAAGCTCAACGCTTGCACCTTCGAACGGCGCACTCGTCTATATGAAAGATGGAAAAGAGTCTTTAAAACAGGCTGGTATGACTCGTCAGCAAATATGGAGCCAGTCGAATGACTCTCCGACACTGTCTGTGATTGAAGCATCGCTTACAAAGCCATTCGTAACTGATAAAAACTTCGATGCATCGAAAGGTAGGATTCCTGCAGTCTTACCATACTCAACAGCCGAAAAGCTACTTGGGTATAAACCGCTACCAAGTAAAACGCCAACAGCCGAAAAGCTCAATCGATTAAATGAAATACGTTCTCGCATTAGCGAAGCAGTTGTTTCGTACTGTTATCGTAACGAAGCGTCGCAATCAATCTTGTCGCAGGCTGTTATTCAGGAAGCGGAAATCGCACGTAATGTGAATAATAAAGAATATGTTAAGCCGCATCTACTTTACACAGTACCAGAAGAAGGTGACTGCGGTGCGACGGTAGTTGCAAGTGATAAGCGAACTGCAGCCGAAAAGAAGCAGGATGCTAACCAAGTTCTTTTTGAAAAAGAAATTGGAACGTACGTAGGCGAGCCCATGCAGCAGAAGATTACTTTGCAAGGCGTTGGCATTTCGAATGATGTTGGTGGCTTATCAACGGAGGCATCGGTAAGTGCTATAGTTCAAGGGTTACTTGGTTCTTGGCTTGGGTATAATAGTTTAACAATACCAGCCGATTTGTTAGCGAAAGTACCGGCAGAATATCGGCCTGCTGCTGTGTTTGAGCCTACTGCGAACAGTAGCAATAGCTTTGGGTATTACATGCCAGAAAGCTACTTTGTTGAGTTTGGCGATAAAACCCAAGCCCGTGCTTTAATGGAAAAAACCGGTGGTACAATTGGTGGCTTCTCGTCGGGCGATACATTCGTTACTCCGTTCGGTAGTGGTGTACTGATTGTCGACGAGCTCCGCAGGACCTTTGAGCAAATACTCGTATGGGTATTCTTGATTGTGGGAACTGTCGCAATTATTATTCTTGGGAGTATGATTGGGCGAACGGTAGCCGAAGGGCGCCGTGAGAGTGCAGTCTTTAGGGCGATTGGTGCGAAGCGCAGTGACATTGGTGCTATTTACGGTATGTATGCGTTGCTGCTTTCGCTTCGTGCAGTGCTATTTGCAGCCGTTCTGGCCGTTGTTCTCGCCTTAGGTGTGGAACTATGGTTCTGGCACGATGCAACGCTTGGTGCACGCTTAGCGTATGCGGCATCCGATTCAACAAAAGAATTCCACTTGTTTAGCTTGAACTCGATATACCTATTGGCGATTGTTGGAATTATCTTACTATCGGGACTAATTGCATCGATTATACCGATTTTGCTTGGCGCAAGGCGCAGTCCAATCAAGGATATGCGCGACGATACGTAATATAAAAATCCCCGCATTAAACGGGGATTTTTATATTACATCTGATCCTAAACCCATTTATATAAATGACCTTAGGATCAGACAGGGAAGGCTCCTTGTCTGACCGCGAAATACCCCCTAGGACAGTGTTTCTAAAAATTAAAGAAACGGTGACCTTTTTTCGTACTCTGCGTGAACGTGAAACGTACGCGGAGCAGGTAAGTATCTTCTTGCTTCTCGTCGAGCGGAGATGCTAGTGGCTTTTCGACGATGGTTCTGACCTTGGCATCAGTGGGGCAGTGCTGTTCGTAAAGCCGAGTAAGCGCTCTCGCTGCGGCGCAGCTAAAGCCGTCAATGTCGGCACGAGCTGTTGCTTTGTCGGCTCGACGTATAACGCGCGATTCCGGTGTGACAACGAGTTCGTACATGCCATTCCTCTGGTGCGACCGTGCAATAGCAAAGTCACGCTCAACATCCTTCACCTCTTGAGATTTCTCTTTAGGGGCTAGGCTGTCGCTAGGCGAAGCTTTTTGCTCCTCAGTCGAAAGGACCGGAGAAGCTGTTTTTGCGGGTGACATGGGTTCCTTCCCTGAAAATAAAAAAGCCGCCACGAGATTTCTCTCAAGCGGATTCACTTCTTGCTGGCTGTATTTGTTTGGAATAAGTTCAGTAAGACTTTTTGATAATAGTCCTGTTTATAGCAAAAATCAATATCTATTTTTCTGATATGATAGAAGTATGGAACAAACCCCCTCAACCCAAGCAACACCGACAATCGACACTACGACAACTGCACCTTTGCAGGCGATTGTAGATTACCTTCCAGGTATAACTATAGTAGGGGCAAAACCAGCTCTTCTAGAGTGGAGCCTTGATAACCATATTAGGTTATTTGAAATGGATTTTGATACAAAACAAGCAACTAGTGTTATATTCGATACGCCATTAAGTGGCATTACGAAAGTAACCGGTTCAATGGTAATGCTAACCTTCCATATTGGTGATAAGAAATATAACACCCAATTTTCTCAAACTGCAGCAGGAAAAATGGGTTTTGGTGGTGTTGGACTAGCGTTTGCTTACCAGGAAACTAAAAATTCTGGTATTAATGTATGGACGGACAAGCTTAAACAAAATGCTGTTAACGTTGCAGTCATGGGCTGGTCGTGGGCAGTCAAATGGGGGCTGATTATAAGCGGCGTTATTCTCGTCGGTGCAATTATCTACGCAGTAGCTATGTCTATGTAGTAGCTAGTATTTAGCAACCTTAAAGGTTGCTAAATACGGAAACGGTATAGAAACCAAAGTTTAATAATAGGCCAATAACACCTAGTACAATTACTGGCGTAGTTTTGGTCTTTATGCCGTAAAGTAAGCCAATTGCTGCGAGTAGTGCAAGTGCACCAAATACGTAGCCAAAAGAAAAGGCCACTAAGAAGATGACAATGCTTGCGATTGTGAAAATATAACCGAACATCTTTTTTGATTTAAGGTTTTCTTTTGTTGGGGCGCTCATACCGTTCATAACTTCCGTAGATTGTGCCGGCTGGGGAACGTTAGTAGGCTGGGTGACCGGTGCCTGAGGCTCAACAGGTGTTGGAGTTGGTGTAGTAGATGGGTCATTTGTTGGTTGCATATATATTTCCTTATGTAGTAACACTAGTATATCATCTCAAACAAATCGATAAAAATAGTTAGTTAGCACTCTTGACATGAGAGTGCTAACTTATTTATAATAAGAGTACTTGGCAATCTCCAAGCGAGAGTGCTAGAATATATGTATAATAGATATAAAGAATTTTTGATAAATAGGAGAATATAATATGGGTAAAATCATTGGAATCGACCTTGGTACAACCAACAGCGCCGTGGCATACATGGTTGCAGGTAAACCAGAAGTTATTGCAAACGCCGAAGGTAACCGTACAACACCAAGCGTTGTTGCTATCAACAAATCAGGTGAACGCCTGGTCGGGCAAGTTGCACAACGTCAACGTGTAACAAACGCTAAAAACACTATCTATGGTGTAAAGCGACTTATTGGTCGTAAGTTTGGCGATAAAGAAGTCCAAAAAGACCTCGACATTATGCCATACGAAATTGGTAAAAAAGGCGACGGCGTTACCGTTCGTTTAGGCGATAAAGACTACTCACCAGAAGAAGTATCAGCAACGATCCTTTCTAAGCTAAAGGCAGATGCTGAAGCATTCCTAGGCGAAAAAGTCACCGAAGCTGTTATTACAGTTCCTGCGTACTTCGATGACTCGCAAAGGCAAGCTACTAAAGACGCTGGTAAAATTGCTGGTCTTGAAGTGAAGCGTATTATTAACGAGCCAACCGCAGCTGCGTTAGCGTACGGTCTTGAAAGCAAAAAAGAAGAGAAAATTGCCGTATTTGACCTTGGTGGTGGTACATTCGACGTATCAGTCCTTGAACTTGGTGACGGTGTATTTGAAGTAAAGAGCACTAACGGTGACACTCACCTTGGTGGTGAAGACTTCGATAACCGTATTGTTAACCACTTCCTTGATGCATTCAAGAAAGAGGCTGGAATTGACCTTAAGGGTGACAACGCTGCAATGCAACGTCTAAAGGACGAAGCTGAAAAAGCTAAGAAAGAACTTTCATCTACTACAGAGTACGACGTAAACCTCCCATTCATTACGGCCGATGCTGATGGTCCAAAGCACTTCGAGTACAAGCTTACTCGCGCTGCACTTGAAGAGCTCGTAAAAGACCTCATCGACCGCCTTGCTGAACCTGTAGAAAAAGCATTGAAAGATGCTGGCCTCAAGGCAAGCGAAATCAATGAAATCGTTCTTGTTGGTGGTATGACTCGTATGCCGGCTGTCGTTGAAAAAGTTAAATCTATCTTCGGTAAAGAACCGCTTAAGGGTGTTAACCCTGACGAAGTTGTAGCAATTGGTGCTGCAATTCAAGGTGGTGTGCTTGCCGGTGACGTGAAAGACGTTCTCCTCCTCGACGTTACTCCACTCAGCCTTGGTATCGAAACTATGGGTAGTGTTTCAACAAAGCTCATCGAGCGAAACACAACTATTCCTACAAGTAAGAGTGAAACATTCTCAACCGCTGCTGATAATCAGAACCAAGTAGAGATTCACGTACTTCAAGGTGAACGCGAAATGGCGAGCGATAACAAGTCACTCGGACGTTTCGTTCTTGATGGAATTGCACCTGCGCCTCGCGGTGTGCCACAAATCGAAGTTACCTTTAACCTCGACGCGAACGGTATCTTGAATGTTACCGCTAAAGATAAGGGAACTGGTAAAGAGCAATCTATTACTATCCAAGACAGCGGAAACCTAAGTAAAGACGACATCGAGAAAGCACAAAAAGATGCTGAAGCTCACGCCGAAGAAGACAAAAAGAAGCGTGAATCTGTCGATGCGCGCAATAGTCTTGAAAACACAATCTACCAAGCTGAAAAAATGCCTGACGAATTCAAAGACAAAATCTCTGATGAAGACAAAAAGGTTATTACAGACGCTGTAGAGGAAGCTAAGAAGCACAAAGACTCTACTGATAAAGAAGAGCTTGAAGCTGCTACTAAGGCCCTGAGCGACGCTATTATGCCTGTTGGAGCTAAGATGTACGAGCAAGCCGCTAAAGACGAAGCACCTGCGTCTGAAGACGGTGAAGACTCAAAGTCTGACGAAGCTGTTGAAGGCGAAGTTGTAGACGAGAAAAAAGAAGAGAAGTAAGTTTCTCGATAATGAAAATAGCCGGTAGGAATGCCGGCTATTTTTTATTTGCAAAAATTAAAATAATAGTTTATGCTACGTTTATGAACAGTTTTAATTCATATCACTCTAAGAAAAATAATGTCCCAGGCAAAGCAATGCTCGGCGGCACTATTAGTGATATGACTTATCTCAACTCTTAATTAAACATATATTACGATTCAAGATAAGTCTCCAAGTATCGGAGACTTTTTTCTTATAAACTTGGAGGCTCATCTGGTCTCGAAATTCCGAGGCCAAATAAAATACTAAAGGAAAGGACAGGACTATGTCATTTGGTTCTATTATGCGATTCGTCGTAGGAAGTCTCTCGATTGAACTCGCCCCTCTTACAAAAGAGAGTATGGCTGAGTTTGTTAACCCGGGTATGCAGCAGTTTGAGGTACGCAAGTACACAAGCAGCCACAACGCACCGGTTTTAGAAGATGAGATTTCTTACTTCGACAAGCTTCGTGGCGACAAAAGTACTCTCGTGTGGGGTATCTGGCTTATTGAAGGCGACAAACGTACCTTAATTGGTATTTCGTCACTCGATGATATAAAAATCGGTCACATTCACCAGGCAACCAGCGGATCAATTATTTTCCGTAAGGAGTATTGGGGGAAAGGTATCGCCAGCGCGGCTCATAAGGCTCGCACTTGGTACGCATTTCAGCACATGGGGTTGTACCGGATTATGTCGGCGGTAATTCAAGGGAATGGTGGTAGCTTGAAGGCTCTGTCACGCTCGGGCTATACGAAAGTGTACACCGAGCGTAATGAGAAGTTCATTGACGGCAAGCTGCGTCACCTGGACTGCTTGGAATGTCTGAACCCGAACGAGCCGTTTTGGACGCAGTGGTGGCACGGTGACCGACCTACGAAGGTTAACCTGGCTGCTCAAACGGCTACGTTAGAAATACTCGCTTGGGCCGAACAGAACGTAGAACTGCCTTAACTTTAAACCCCCTCTTTTTTGGAGGGGGTTTAACTTTTTATTTTTCAGGTAGTTCGAGGAATAGCGCAGCCCAAATCATCCCAGGGTCACCGCGATAGAATTTTGCATAGTACCACGAACCATCTGGTGCAAGTAGCTCTGGGTAGCTACCGTGGCGTTCGATAAGCTCACTGAATTTTTTGTACTGCTCAACGTATTCATTGCGTTTGTAGCGCTTCAAAAGGTGGAGGTAGTATGTCGCATGCCAGGTCCAGATACTTGTTTCGGTATAGTTTGGCATTGAAAACGGACCCATTCCAAACCGGTAACGAAGTGGCTTCTCTGGAATCTCGCCATACTTTAAAGGATATGGCTTATTAAGCTCTTTTTTATTAATGTAATCTAAAGTTTTGCCCACCATAACCGAGTCGTTAACAATTTTTAAGAAGAAGGGAATTAAAGCACTATCTGAACTGAACGTTCGGGTCGTACGGTCAGCCCGGAAATATTCGCCGGTCCAATAGCTATGAACAAGAATGTCTGCATAGCGTTCTGGTGCAAAATGAAAATCAATCAAATTTAATTTTTCAACACATACTGCCAAACGACCAACCAAAGCAATTGAGTAGGCGCTGCGATTGTAATACACAGCGTCGCGCATTTCGGCAAAAACAATATTCGGTAAAATATCACCAGACTCGTCTAAAAACATAGATGAATATTTGCGAAGTTCTTTATTTAAGAATTTGGTTTCCTCTTCATTCAACTGGTATTCACTCACGACAAGCGAATGCAGTAGCCATGGCAGAGCATCGATACTCGGAAGGCCAGGGGCGTTGAAAACGTTTCCTGCTTTATCGATACATAACTTAACGGTACCGGCGCGCATAAAGTGTCGTAGTGCCCACCTTAAAGTGTGGTGCACGTGGGTCGTTTGGTTAAGATTAACTAAGGATTCCGCAACCGTTCCAAAATCACGCATCCAGAAGAAGTTATAGTGTCCTAAACTAGTACGGTAAAAATCTCCATACCAAAGGCGATCGACAATCTGTTGGCAAATTTCGCGTGCATTACCAGGAAAACGTTCAATCTTACCGAAATAACGGTTGTATAGCTGCCGATATTCGGCATGGATAAGGCCGGCAATTGTACCAATGGCGCGAATAAGAGGTTTCATTATTTTGTCAGTATAGCGCGAAATATCAGCAAACGAAATAGCGTAAGTGTTAAGGATGGAGTATAATAAAGGGCACAATATAACCAAGGAGGGTAGCATATGGACGGATTAGGAATTATAGGCTGGATTGTTCTTGGAGGTCTTGCAGGCTGGGTTGCCTCAATGATTGCAGGAACAAACAAAGGCCAAGGGCTGCTCGGTAATATCGTAGTTGGTATTGTCGGAGCATTTCTCGGTGGGTTTATTTTTGGGCTCTTCGGGGGCTCGGGTGTTACTGGTTTCAACTTCGGCAGCTTCTTAGTTGCTCTAGTCGGTGCAGTCGTTTTCTTGTTCATCTGGAAAGCTATTACTGGGCGCAAAACCGCTTAGTTCAATAACTCATCAAAAACTACAACTAGCACTCTAGACATATGAGTGCTAGTTGTTTTATACTAGTAGTATATGAGTAAACGAGATTACTATGAAGTTTTAGGGGTGTCAAAAACCGCCTCTGCTGATGAAATTAAAAAGGCCTTTCGACGAGAGGCTGTTCAACATCACCCAGATAAAGAGGGTGGAAATGAAGAAAAGTTTAAAGAGCTTAATGAAGCTTACGATGTATTAAAAGATGCTCAAAAACGCCAACGGTACGACCAATTTGGTCATGCCGGTGTTGGTGGTGCAAGCGGCGGCGGTTCGGCCGGCGGCAATCCATTCGAAGGCTTCGGTGGCCAAAGCGGTAACTTTGACTTTGGTGACGGCTTGGGTGATATTTTTAGCCAATTCTTCGGTGGTGGTGGCGGTCAACGTCAACGCGCTCCTCAGCGTGGCCGCGATGTTGAAGTTCAGCTGCAATTAACATTTGAAGAAGCTATTTTCGGTATTGAGCACGATATGACTCTCGACCTTGACGATACCTGTGAACACTGTAAAGGTACGACTGTTGAACCTGGCCATGATATGAAAACATGTCCTACTTGTCACGGTGCCGGTCAGCAAACACGTGTTATGAACACTATGTTTGGTGCTATCCAACAAACCGTTCCTTGTGAAACATGTCATGGCCGTGGAAAAGTTCCTGAAAAGGTATGTACTGTATGTAAAGGTACCGGCACACAACGCCACAAGCAAACTATCAAGGTTAAAATCCCTGCTGGTATTGATGACGGCGCGACTATGCGCCTTAGTGGTCGCGGTGAAGCTATTACTGACGGCGAAAAAGGTGACCTTTATGTACACATTCGGGTTAAAGCTGATAAAAAATTCACACGTGAAGGTGATATTATACTTTCCGAAGAGCATGTTGGCATGGTGGACGCTGCACTTGGTACTGAAATTGAAGTTCCAACAGTTGATGGCACCGTTCGTATGAAAGTACCATCAGGTACGCAATCTGGCACTGACTTCAAGCTTTCTGGACATGGAGTACCGCACATGAATAGTGACAAACGCGGCCCTCATATTGTGAGTATTATTGTTGATACGCCAACGAAGCTTTCTAAGAAGCAAAAAGAAATTCTTGCTCAGCTTGCTGACTAACAAGTACGTTACGCCGTAACGTTAGTTTCGAGAATCTCACCTGTTAATTTTAATACAGCAGCATATTCTGCTGTTGGTATATTGTGATCACTGTTGAACGAACGCATAAATTCTTCTAAAGAACCTTCCTTGATAAGTCGTGTTTTATCGACAAATACATCGCGCATTGTGTCTGAAAGCAGGTCGGGCGAGCGGTCTAAGATTGTTTTAGCTGCAAGCTGGCATTCATAAAGCGTGCCTACGCATTCGAGTGGTTTTTGCAGCTCGGGCGAAACAAGGTCGATGACGTGTCGTTCTAGTTCTGGAATGGCAATACTATTATCGGTTTCAAAAATGTTTTCAATTGTTTCTGGTGCAACCGCAGTAAACGCCAAACTGATAAACGCACATTTAGCACAGGTTTTGCACCAATAGCCTTTTCGAAAACCGTGGTTACAGCTAATAAATGAGTTACTAGCATCTACCGGTTGGTGTGCGAATAGTTTGACAATTTGTAGTTCGTGAAATGGTCGCAGTAGGCTGAAGTAGCGAAGTGGCAAGCCGAATAATAACAGTAAATCGCCAAGGTCTTTTTCGAATTCGAAAGACTTAGAATATTGGTGATTAATTTCAATGCCATCAACCTCAAGGTTTGGTTCGTTTGCAGAGTTCTCGTTCGAGGCGATAACATCTCTTTTGCCTGTCATGTATGCCGTTAGCAGGGCTGAAATAGCGATAGCTGCGCTCGTTGGTCGGTGTCCACGGAATTTACCCTCAAGGCGTAATGGTTCCATTTCTCGTTTGAAAAGAACCATTGGGTTTTTAAGCACATCCGCTGCTTTGCTTTGGGCAACACCAGAACCAATTTGGAACAACGTAAAATCAAGGCCGGCAGTTTGAAGCAACAAGCCGCTCGTAAGGCCATCTTTTCCGCCACCATTCAAAAGGAGGCGGCCGTTTAGCTCACGATTAACTTGTAAAGCCGAAACCGGTGCAGGCAAATCTGAACTAAATGCGGTTCGAGTTGCAATAGGAATATTGTTTACATATCGGAACTCAGCCATGCCGTTATAGACAAGTTTTTCAAAAAAAGCTATTTCTTCAGGTGATAGCGAAAAACTTGTTTCAATTTCAGTAAAATACTCAATTGAGAATAGGTAAGGTGCATGGGCGATAGCAAGCCAACGAATTAAACGATCGCTCACTTCATCAAATGCAAGCACTGGTTCTGAAAACGAAAATACATGCGAATAATCGATATCATTAGCTTGGTACGTGGCGACAATTTGGCCGTCTTTAACAGAGGGCTGGTGGATAATAAGTTTCATCCCCTTATGATACACTAGGCTCTATGGAATCTAAAAAACGAATACTAATACTTATAAACCAACGAACAAGCGAAGCGGACCGAAACTGGTACTTCTTTCACGATAAAGTAACCGAATCTATCGGTGCTGATACTAATGTCGAAGTAACGATGGGCGACATGTCACAGCTGTCACTTGAGCTCTCTGCTCACGATAGTAAAGTGTACGACCAAGAAGCAGGCTGGTCACTCGGTGATTTTGACCTCGTAGTATTCCGATTTATTCGTCGTGAGCACGCTGTTGCTGGTGCTTGTGCACTCTTCTTGCAACGCCATAATATTCCGTACATTGATACGCAAATTAAAGCACTTCCTTATTCTAAATTTATTGCTCAAGCTATTCGTCAAAACGATGGTATGACGGGAATCCCTTCATTCTACGCTAAACCTGCGATTGTTCGACGCACTATTGTCGAGGATACACTACCCTTCGCATATCCAGTTATTATTAAAGACAACAATGGTCGTAAAGGTCGCTTAAACTTCATTGCGTACAATAAAGATGAAGCGCTAAAAATTCTTGATGAAAATGTAGAAGTCGAATTTATCCTGCAAGCTTTTATCCCTAATGAAGGGGATTATCGAATCCTTGTTATTGGCGGAGAACCAAAACTGGCAATTTACCGGCAAGCTGCTGGCGAATCACACTTAAACAATACTTCCCAAGGAGGCTCGTCGCAGGTTGTTCCAGTCGAATCGATTGCTGAAAACGTAATGGCTGACGTCGTGCGTGCCGCTAAGCTTGAAAACCTGCAAATTGCTGGTGTCGATTTAATGTTCGATAGTGTAACGGGCCAGCACTATATTCTTGAGGTGAACTCTTCTCCTCAATTAGCAACCGGTGCCGTTACTGACCTCAAGCTCAAGGCGTACACAGACTACCTTGTAGAACTCGCCAATGGCCGTGCTGTAGATTGACATTTTAGCTAATTTAAGGTATAATATAGATATGAAATATGAACGTGACGGATTACTGCTTCCAGAGCGAACGGAACCTCAAATTGACGAGGAATTATTTGGGTCGCTCGAAGCTGTCTTGGGCTCGGGTAAAGAGGTATATCAACGACTTACTGTAAGTGGTGACCGAAAAACCGAAGTACTCGACGCTTGGCACAACGGTGAAGATGCAAGCCTTGTGGCTGAACCGGTCGAAGAGGAAGATTTTACTCTTAAACAGGCAGCGCTTCGACAATGGAAGCAAGAATTAATTGCACGTGAAGATCTTGATCCAGAAATTAAGCAGTTGTACCGATGGAAAGTAAACGAGCATATTGCAAATGTGAATATTCTTATTGCTTCATCAAAGGGCGATATGAACAATTTCCGTCGTTGGAATGAATTTATCTATGGAAAGCCCGACGAAGACATTTATCGAGGTGCACTCGATTGGATTGCGCATGATGCTGAAACTTTAATTGCCGAAGAGGGTCAAAACCCAGCTACTGCTGAGGCTGCTCAGAATGTATTGAACATGCTTGCTGATAAACGTGGATACCGTGAGTTACTTGCACCCGAGGAAAAGACGTTCGAAGAAGTTCGTGAAGACCATATGCGCGAAACTGGCTACTATGGTTTGTTGCTTGCTGGCGTAGAAATGCCAATCGGTAAAGTAAACCGTGAAATCGGTGACCCTATATTGCAACAAGTTCTAAAGAACATTGGCTCAAGCAAGCCAATTGTAGACGCTAGTGGTGCAACTTGGGGAGTGACAAGCGCAGGCGCTTCTCGACCTAAAGAATACAATATGATTTTAGAACGTTTTATCGGCCTTGGCCTTGGACACGAAATTGGCAGCCATGAAATTGAGCGTATTAATGGACAACGTGGTCCGTTAGCAATTGCAGGTGAGGGCCTTGACCGTTACGAAGCAGGCAACGAAGGCCGTGCAGTTGTTCGCGAAGAAGTGCAATATGAAACCTTTGATGAATTCGGGAAGCTACTTCGATGGCGCGATATTATGCGTCGTCACATAGCAATTTCATTTGCATCTGGTACGGGCGCTGATCGCCCAGCGACTTCGTCTGAAACTTACGATTTCGTAAACACTATCGACCTTATGTACCAAACTAAATTAAAACCTGATCAGCCAGAAGCTGCCTTTGCCGCTGCGCAAAAAAAGACAGACGACCTACTTGCTCGTGTTCTTAAGGGAACCGACGGAACAGGTGGAGCGTACCTCAAAGATAAGGTATATCTAGAAGGGCACGTTGCTGTTTTTCTTGAAGCTGCTACTCGTGGAGCGTCAGCTATATCTGAAGGTGATGTTGCTAAATATGATATTTCTAACCCGCGCCACCTTGGTGCCTTGCAAAAATACGGCCTATTGCCTGTAGCGGAATAGAGAAGGCTTATGACTACACGATATCCATTTCCTATTGCCGCATATAGCTATTTTTCTGCGGTAAATAAACAATCTCAGAAAAGAAAGTTTTTAGCTGGTTCAGTTAGTGAACCTGTTTTTCGATATAAAGCAGGTTTAAGTGACGCTATTCTTGAAGGGCGCATAAGTACTGTAAAAGATTGCCTTCCGGTTGAAAAAAACCTACGGCTTGTTCAAGCATCGCGAAATTTACGAAAAGGCTCCGGCTCGTTAGAAGATTTTCGAGTGGCAAATGAAGCAGTACATAAGGCTCCGTCGGTTGAACTTGCATCGGCAATTCTTTCGCATATCGCTCACAAGGTGACTAAAGAAGATATGCCGTATTGGAACGAAGTGCTCCAACTGCTTGATGTAAAATCATTCGGCAGCCGAGCAGAAGGTCCAAGCCCTGCGTTATTCAACACATACCGCGAATATCTTGAACGGTACACGACACTTCCAAAAGCCGGTGATAGCGTACAGACTGCACTTCAGAAGCAACTTGACACAACAGGTCTATCCTCTAATGGCTGGCGCGTACGGCTTCTTAAGGGCAGCGAGCACGCGCATACGTACCATGGCGCTAAGACTATTTCGATTGGCGAAGAATATACGCCACGACTTCCGTCTGCAGTGCGACGAATTGTTATTCATGAAGTGCTTGGCCATGCAATGCGAGGTGTGCAACCTTCGAATGACGAAAGTGAAGGTTTCGCAATTGTTCTTGAACAACTTACCAAAGAGAAGTTCTCATATCGCCGTTCGTACCGTTACTTAGCAGTTGCGCTAGGCTGGGGAGTATTTGGCAAGCCGGCAACTTTTAGTGAAGTTCACGAAGTACTGTGGCGTTTAATGAAAATTCATACCCGCTACTCTGTGGATGATGCAAAAGAACACGCGTTTGACGAATGCTACAGAGCGTTTAGAGGTGGACGACCAGATGTAGCTGGCGCGGTCTTCTTAAAAGACGCAGTGTACTTCTCTGCAAATATTGATATGTGGAAAGTGCTGAGCGACCAAGAACTCAGCTATAATGAGTTTGTAGATATTATTGAAGGAAGGCGGACAATTTTGTCATGAAACAAGTAATTATCGTTGGGTCACGAAGTAGTGGCTCAAAAAACAATCCAGACGAAATTGCACGCTTTATTGCTCTGAATGATGCGCAAGTAACTCGGGTATATTGGGAAGATTTGATTTTCTCTGTTAAGTCTAATGTCGTAAGCATTACGGCTGGTGATGTCGATGTTTTAGCCGCTGGCACTGATTTAGTTATTGCTGTGGGTTGGTACAAGAATGGCAAGAAGTCTATTTATCGTGATGTTGCGTTTTCGCTAGCTTTGGCCCTAAAGCACCACGATATTCCTTTTTGGAATAGCGAAATGGCTCATCAGCGTTCAACAACCAAGCTGTCGGCTATGGTTCAACTTTCACTGGAAGGTGTACCTGTTCCAGATACTTTGTTTAGCATTGATACGAAGAAAGCTTTAGCGACCAACCCGGATTATCCGTATGTTATTAAAGCGATTGCAGCGAGCCGAGGAGCTTCAAACTATCTCATTGAAAATGAACAGCAATTAACGGACGCTCAGGTATCTGAAGGGTACTTTTTAATTCAGCCTTTCTTGCCGAATGACCACGACTTACGGATTATTTGTTTCGGTGGTAAACCAACATTGGTGCTTCGTCGATCACGCCGTGCTGATGCTGATACACACATGAATAACACCTCTCAGGGTGGCACTGCAGAGTGGCTTGACCTTTCAAGCATTTCGCTTGAGCTATTGACATTATCGCAAAAAGTGTGTACAATAATGGGTAGAGAAATGGCGGGCATTGACCTTATTCCAGACAATTCCTCAAGTGCCGGCTATAGCTGCCTTGAGGTGAATGCCGTCCCGCAATTAACCTCTGGAACCGATAGTGATAAAAAATTAACAGCGTTTGGTGAAGCAGTACGCGACCTACAAGGAGATTTCTAATGAAGATTGGTATTATTACACGTACTCCTGGGTACACAGTTAAACGTTTGCGCGAAGAAGCAAGAAAACGTGGACACACTGTTAAAACTATTAAATATCCTGAGTGTTATGTTGGTATTCAACAAAATAACCCAACGGTGTATTACCGTGGGCAAGACTTAAATGATTTTGACGCAATTATTCCACGTATCCTTCCTGGTATGACTACCTACGGTACTGCAATTATTCGTCAATTCGAAATGATGGGTGTGTATACTCCTATCAAATCAATTGCTATTAACCGTTCAAGGGACAAATTGCGTTCATTACAATTACTTAGTAAATCAGGTGTTGGTATTCCAAAGACTGTGTTCTCACGTGAGACGAGTGATATTGATGACCTACTTAACCATGTTGGAACGCCGGTTATTATCAAGCTTGCATCTGGTATGCAAGGTAATGGTGTGGTACTTGCGGAAACTCGTAAAGTCGCCCGTTCAGTAATTCAAGCCTTCTACGTGAACGATACCGCTTTCTTAATTCAGGAATTTATTGAAGAATCTGCCGGTACTGACATTCGTGCATTCGTTGTTGGTAACCAGGTTGTTGCAAGTATGAAACGCCAAAGTCTTGACGACGATTTCCGCTCAAACATCCACCAGGGTGGTAGCGGAACGGTTATTAAGCTTACTGACGAAGAAAAACGCGTTGCACTCAAAGCTGCTAAGTCTATGGGTCTTGCTATTTGTGGTGTCGACTTAATGCGTTCAAGCCGCGGTCCGCTAGTCCTCGAAGTAAATTCAGCTCCAGGGCTTGAGGGTATCGAAGCTGTAACTGGCCGAAATGTCGCTTTGAAAATTATCGAATACATCGAACAAAATGCAAAACGCGCAAATCGAAAGGACCGTGTCGGCGCGTAACCCGCTTCTGCTATACTAGTCCACATGGACAAACTTCGCTTAATGATATGGCGGCCATCAACCACCATTATTCTAATTATTGGTTTGGTATTAATATTGGTTGGGCTTGTTGTTTCCTTCACGCTCACTACTTTTAAGCCGACCACCCAAGTTCGTATTGGAAGTGGAGTATATTCTCTTTGGCTTGCTGATAGCGAAACCGCTCGAATTCAAGGTCTATCCGGTGTAGAAAAAATACATTTAAACGGTGGGCTTCTTATGGCGTACGATACAAATGATATGCATGGTATTTGGATGAAAGACATGAACTTTCCGCTTGATCTTATATGGCTGGATAGCAATAAAGAAATAGTGTACATTGTGAAAAACGCTCCTCCTGAGGACCCTGCGACAACGGTATATGTACCTAAAAGTGCTGCACGGTATGTTCTAGAGTTACCAGCTGGAAGCGTAAAGAAAGCTGGAATCAAAACAGGGGATACTGCTACTTTCAAGTTGGATGTATAATAACGGTATGATAGTACTTGCTGTATTCATTAGCCTTGCACTCCTCTTGTTTTTTGGTTCATTCTTGTCAAAACGGCGCTTTGGGCTGCTCGGCCTTGCTTTAACGGCTGGTGCGACGCTTAGTACGATATGGAGTTACGATGCAGGTTTAGTTGTATCTAGTACTGGCCTAGTGCCGTCTGGCACTATGACACAGGCGGTTGCGCAATCTTTGGTAGTATTAATTCCTGCGATTGTTCTGTTGTTTCACGGTTACAAGTACAAAGCATTATATTCGCGCATTATCGGCTCGCTTTTGTTTACGATTTTGGCGCTGGCGTTCTTGCTTGAGCCGATTGGTTTTGCATTACCCCTCGAGGGTGATCTGGCGTATTGGTACAAACAGGCGCTAGAATACAAAGAAACAGTCATTAGTATCGGTGTTATTCTTGCGGTAACTGATTTATTCTTTACAAAACCGGTCCATGTTGCTGAAAAAAATAGCAAGAAAAAATAGGAATATTGACAAAAGCACCTCTGTTGTTGTATAGTGCATAAGGTCGTGGGCCAGTAGCTCAGCTGGTTAGAGCACCTGCCTTTTAAGCAGGGTGTCATGGGTTCAAGTCCCATCTGGCCCTCCAAAATTATTTACGACAACCGAAGGTTAAGCCTTAAACGTTTGACCTTCAAATAAAGAACATCCCATTTTCGCTACCGGGGGTGTTTTTTATTTGGAGAACTTTTATACTAGAAAGGTAGAAAAGAGGATATATGTCATTTCAAGCCTATCTCGATACTATTGAGGAAAAAACCGGTAAAACCCCTAATGACTTTATTGCTTTGGCAAAAGACAAAGGTCTTGATCGAACCGACGTCAAGGCCGGAGAGATTGTTGAATGGTTAAAGAAAGATTTTAATTTAGGCCAAGGACACGCAATGGCTATTGTTCATATTATCAAGCATGGTGCGGTGATTTCCGATAAACACGTTGGAAGCGCCGGAGTTCACTCTGACGAGTCGAACAGGCTAAGGCTTGATGGTAAAAAGTAACCAAAGCTTTGAAGGTGTAAACCTTGGCGGTTGGTTATTGGTTGAGCGCTGGATGACACCGTCGTTATTTAAGGGCACCGATGCGCTAGATGAACATTCACTTATGGAAACGAGTGACGGTAAGTCGCGAATTGAAAAACATCGCAAATCATTCATGACTGAAGAAGATTGGAAGTGGCTGTCAAAAAACAACATCACCCATGTTCGATTGCCGGTTGGGTATTGGGCACTCCAAGATGATGCACCGTATACGAATACTGCTAAGTATGTGGATTGGGCATTCGTTATGGCGGAAAAATACCACATTCATATTTTGCTTGACCTACATGCGCTGAAAGGTTCGCAAAATGGTACGATTCATAGCGGCAAAATGGGACAGGTAAAATGGCGGGCATATGAACAAGATTCTCTCGATGTACTTAGGGAGCTGGCGCTTAGGTATCGTGATTCTCCGGCTCTATGGGGGCTTGAGATAATTAATGAGCCAAAAGTTATTGGGAATTATATTTCACTTCTTCGTTATTATCGTGACGCTTATAAGGTATTACGGGGCATATTAAAACGGGGTACTTATACGGTGTTTCAAGATGGATTTGTTCCGCTGCTATTCTCTGGCGCACTTTGGTCGCGAAAAGATTATCCTGTGATTATGGATACTCATTTTTACTTAGCGGTGCCACAATTGTTTTCTTGGATGACACCGAAGCAATATGATACTTTGCGAAACGTTCTGTTTGGCGGTGCGTTACTGCTGACTGCGTGGCGCCAACCAGTGATCGTAGGGGAATGGAGTTCGATTCTTCCTCAGCCGATGTTTAATCGTACGCCTCAAGACAAACATTATGCGATGTTAGCAGCGACTATAAATCGGCAACGAAAAATGTACCGGTTGGCGCTAGGGCGCTTTTATTGGAATTATAAAGCTGAAGGCGAGGGAATGTATAACTACCGCTCGTTAGTTGAAACTCGCACAATTAAAACATAACTAGTTCATTTTCCATCGTTATTATAAGGAAGTGGGTTGGTGGTTTCGGCAATTAGTACATTCGTCCTGGGGCATTGCCGTCCTTTGTGCCACGTTCGTAATTGGTGTATGGTTGGCTCTTTTGTTGCGAGTGCCAATCTGGCTTGGCGTGTCAGTACTCCCATTGGTAGTGGTTACCTTTTGGCATTTACGGGTATGTGTTTTACCAGTTCTTGCCTGTGCAGGGCTATGTGTTGGGCTTGGGTATGGTTCGGCGGCACTTGGTGAGCGTGATGCTTACAATTTCTACGTCGGTCATGTAGTTGAGTTAAGCGGTAGGGTTAAGGAAGACCCAAGCCGCAGCAGTGCGGGTGTATCGTTGCAACTTGATACGGTCAAAATTAGTGATGCCGAACTGCCGGGTAGCATACTGGTAAGTCTTGCAAACAGTAATATAAAACGCGGCGATATCGTCGTAGTCAAAAGCTTACTTAAACCTGGGTTTGGAAGTTTTCCTGCAAGTATGAGCCGTGCTACTTTGGTGTCATTAGTGCGACCTGTCCCTGGCGATATAGGAAGGGTTGTGCGTGATTGGTTTGCGGATAAAGTAAGGGTTAATATTCCCGAGCCGCAAGCAAGTTTGGGTGTAGGTTTTTTAACGGGTCAAAAAAGCGCATTACCAGATGATCTATCCGATGCATTGAAAGTTGCAGGGCTCACGCACATTGTCGTAGCGAGCGGTTACAACCTCACCATACTGGTACGAATGGCGCGACGCTTGTTTATTCGCTTTTCAAAATATCTTTCTGCAGTGTCTTCTGGCGTAATGATTACCATGTTTATGGCAGTAACGGGGCTTAGCCCGAGTATGACTCGTGCAGGGTTGGTGTCGGGGCTTAGTTTGCTAGCTTGGTATTACGGGTATCGTTTTCATCCGCTTATATTGTTGCCGTTCGCCGCTGCAATTACGGTGGCTCTGCAGCCGAGTTATGTATGGGGCGATTTAGGTTGGCAGCTAAGCTTTGCTGCGTTTGCTGGTGTAATGATTGTCGCCCCTTTGTTACAACGTTACTTTTATGGCGAAAAAGAACCGGGTGTATTTAGGCAAATATTAGGTGAAACGATTGCAGCGCATATTGTAACTATACCCATTATTGCTTCAGGCTTTGGAGTTGTCTCGAACGTAGCGGTCATTGCAAACGTACTCGTTGTTCCGTTTGTGCCGTTAGCAATGCTGCTAACGTTCATATCAGGAATATGGACAATTATAGGTTTGCCGTTCGTTTGGTTAATCGCAACGCCAACGAGTTGGCTATTAACCTATATGACGAGCGTAGCAACATTTGTTTCAGAGCTATCGTGGGCTCAAAGTGAATTGCAGCTTGAGCTATGGGCATGGGGAGTGTACGTACTTGTTGTGGCCTTGGCGTGTGTATGGATGACTCGGGCTACTAAATATGACTTACGAGAGGCGAATAGTATAATTTAGTTTATCGTGGGCGATTTCGTGCAACTTCACGTGCCATGTCGGCAAATGCATCATCAATAAGGTCTGGACTAAACTCGCCATGCTTTTTTTCTACTGCAGTACGAATTAAGAAGTCGGCAAGTGCGGGGTTTTTGGGTAATACTGAACCATGTAAGTACGTACCAATAACGTTTTTGTAGCGAGCGCCCTCATTGCCGTCGGCTGAGTTATTTCCGGCACCCTTAATGACCGTAGCGAGTTGCTTTACTTTAGTGCCTAAGTGGGTTTGTCCGCTATGGTTTTCGTAGCCAATAATGTCGCCGAACTGCTCGGAGTGTGTAATGACGTTGCCGATCAATCGTTCATTTGTTCCGTAGGTTTCGATATCAAGAATACCGACACCGTCGAGTTGGTTGCCTGCGAGTGTTTTAAAGAAGTGGCCAAATAGTTGATACAAACCGCACACCATTAGCATTGGTACGCCTGCGTTTGCCCACTGTTGTAATTGTGGTCCAATTTTAATAAGGTCAGCGTGTATAATTTCTTGTCCACTATCTTGGCCGCCACCGCCGATAACTATATCGACTTTTTTGGGAAGCTTGTCGCCGATATTATACTCGATAACAACTGGTGTGTAGCCATACCATTCAAGTCGTTTTGTCACGACAAGCAGGTTGCCGTTATCGCCATAAATATTCATATCTTTTGGATATAATTGCAAAATAGTGATTGCTTGCTTTTCCATTAGGCGACTACCTCCACACGAGTAATTTTAGAAAGTTCTTTACGCAGTGCAAGCATAGCGGTGTAGGTACAATAAATACGCTTCGGAGTATCTGGATGCAGCGAGATGAAATCTTGCAATGCGATAGCGAGTTCGGTTTGCACCTTTTCGACTGGTACATCGTCGTACTGCATGCGAAGAGCCATATCGTAGGCACGAATACCGCTAATGTAGACAGGTTCATTTTCTAAGCTTGTAAAATCAACATCCCATAGCCATGACATATCACGGCCGTCGGCGTAGTTGTCGTTAATGGCAATCATAGTTGCATAGCCTTTGGCTTCGTATGATTGCAGGCCAAGCCGAAAACCTGAAGGGTTTTTAACGAGTACTAATTCGAGCGGTTGGCCGCCCACCGTTAAGACTTCGCCACGCCCAAATGCTGGTGTAACTGTTGAGAGCGAGCCAAGGAGGCTATTCATTGATGCTTCCGGGACGATTGCTCGTGCTAAAGCCAATGCCGCTGCGCTATTAAAGATGTTGTAAACACCGCGCAATTTTAACGGAGTAACAAAATCTTTTCCGGAAACGGTGAAGGCGGCCCCTTTGTCGTTGAAGTCTTTGAGTGTCACGTCGGCATCTGGCCGTGCGGTTTTTTTGCTCGCTTTGCCATGTAAATCATCATCACTAGGGAAATGTGACAATAGGGAATCGTTGAGTCCGAAATATCGAACATCGGTTGTAAGGTTGTTGGCGATTTTTAGCACACGTGAATCTTCACGGTTAATAACAACTGTTTCAGTTGTTGCTTGGGCAATCTTTTCAAGCATGCGAGCAGTAGCATCGATTTCACCAAAACGATCAAGCTGGTCGCGCATAACGTTCAATAAAAGGCTATAGCGTGGGGGAATGAGTTCTACGAACTTAACTGCGTGGGCTTCATCGAGTTCTAGTACAGCGATATCGGCATCGAGTTTGCCTTTGATATCAATATCACCAATTAGTGCGGCGGCAACGCCACGAACGAAGTTGCTTCCGGTTCGATTGGTAAATACTTTCAGGCCTTGGCTTTCGAGGAGTGCAACAACCATTTTTGTTGTTGTTGTTTTTCCGTTGGTGCCACTAATAACCACGACTCCCTTAGGAAGTTGTTTTAGGGTACTTGGAATAAAGTCTGGGCTTATCTTCTCGACAAACAGGCCAGGGAGGGCTGAGCCACCACCGCGCAAACGCGCAGCATAACGGACGGCTTTACCCAGGATAATCACAAAGGGTTGTGGCATAAGTTCTATTATATCGTATATGGAGCAACCCCCTGCTATAATAACTGTATGTTCTTGGTGGGAATACTTTCCTGGTGGTACGGTCGTGGCTGGTTAGGGCAGTGGCGTCGTGTAAATGACCGATGGCGGACAACCGTTCAATTCTTTTCTATTGGTCAGCTTTTCGAAACTTTGTTTGCGCCATTTCGTCAAATATCGGCAAGCTCTACAAGTGACCCAAACCCAATAATTGCCCTTAGGGCTGTGCTGGACCAACTTATTTCGCGTGTTATCGGTGCAATTGTACGCACGATGACTATCATTGCTGGATTGATTGTCATTTCGCTTCAAGTAATCTATGAACTGCTTCTCCTTGTATTCTGGTTCTTTCTTCCGGCGTTACCGATAGCTGGGTTTATCTTACTTGCATTAGGATGGGTACCAACATGGATATAAAGCTTTTCAACTGGCATAGTCGCCGCGCACAATATGCTCGCCTCGGCAGGGCTCTTTCGTCGTGGATTTTCCTGTTTAAATTAATGCTTGTCGTGCTGGTTGTACTTGGTGTTATGGCACTTGTAGTGGGCATGGCCCTTGGATGGGCGTTGATTGGCCTCGCAGCGGTACCAATTATGCTTGTCGAATGGTACAACTATGAACTGAAAGACGCCGCGTTAGTTCCCAACAGCAACTCAATTGATGGGTTGCTTGATAGTGAATTGCTCGCTTTATTACCAGAACAACCAACACCTAAAGAGATTGCGCTCGCTTTAATGCGTGTGAATGGCGGACTGTTCTTTGATGTTCGTTTTGGAGTTGGCGGGAGCTTCTTAAAAGAAGTTGCTTCTGACAACCGCGAAGATACGGCCGCAATTTTTAATGAAGCACTTACAATTGCTCAGCAGGTGGGTGGGCGAATTAGCCCTGGTGTAATGATTTTAGCGATGGTACGACAATTGCCGTCAAGAGAGTCGCTGCTTGGACATCTACAGTTATCTGAAGACGATCTACTTCGTGGAATTAAGTGGTATCACTACTTGAAAGAATTAGCGGATAAGTCTAAAAAACGGCCAAAGCAAGCAGGTGGTATCGGCCGTGATTGGTCATTTGGATGGATTCCGACACTCTCTCGTTTTGGCGTGAATATTTCTCAGAGCGGTACCTTGGCACGAGGCGAAATTCGTACTGATGTACTTACGCAACTGATGAATTCACTGGCTAACAATTCTGGAGTTATCGCTTTAGTTGGAAAAGACGGAGTGGGAAAGACCGAACTTGTGTATGAACTTGCTGAAAAATTAATGTTTCCAAATGAAAGCATTCCACGCCAGCTCCATTACCAACAAGTGTTCATGCTTGATGCCTCAAGGCTTGTTTCAGTAGCTGGTGAACGTGGTGGCGTAGAGCAGTTGGTAAGTACTCTACTTGGCGAAGCATACGCTGCAAAAAATATTATTGTTTGTCTTGATAACGCCGAACTGTTCTTTGAAGAAGGTGTTGGATCTGTAGACTTGACCAGGTTGCTTTTGCCTATTATTGAAGCCGGTCGTTTACGAATGATTCTCACAATGGACGAGCAGAAATTCTTGCAGATATCTAAGCGAACACCAGCAATAGCATCTGGTGTAAATCGAATTACGATTCAGCCAACCAGCGAATCTGAAACGCTCAAAGTTTTGGAAGACCACCTGCCTACACTTGAGTACAAGCGAAACGTTACCTATATGTACCAGTCGCTCAAAGATGCCTATCGTTTAAGCCAGCGCTATGTGTACGATATTTCAATGCCGGGGCAGGCAATTAGCCTACTAGAATCAGCCGCTGATTATGCAGAAAAAGGGTTAGTAACGTCACGTTCTGTCGCTGCTGCTATTGAGCAATCGACTGGTGTAAAAACGAGTGCTGTAAATAACGAAGAAGAACGCACTAAGTTGCTTAACCTGGAATCGCTCATTCATGCTCGTATGATTGGCCAAGAGCGAGCGGTTGGTGTGGTGTCAGACGCCCTACGAAGAGCTCGGGCTGGTGTACGCAACCAAAACCGGCCAGTAGGTACATTCCTTTTCTTGGGCCCAACAGGTGTTGGTAAGACAGAGTTAGCGAAATCTTTAGCGGCAGTATTCTTTGGTGGTGAGCGAAATATCATTCGCCTTGATATGAATGAATACGTATCAAGCAATGACGTTTCACGTTTAATCGCTGATGCGAGCGAGAATTCTGCCAGTTTAACTGCCCAGGTTATGAAGCAACCGTTTAGTGTTGTGCTTTTGGATGAGGTTGAGAAGGCGCACCCTACTGTTATTGCCACGTTACTCCAATTACTCGACGAAGGTATCTTGCGCGATGTCCGCAACCGCGAAGTAAGCTTTAGGGACACTGTTGTGATCGCTACAAGTAATGCAGGGGCCGATAGAATTCAAGAATATATACACAGGGGATATTCTTTAGAGCAATTCGAAGAAACCTTCGTGAGTGAACTTGTAAGCAGCCATTTATTCTTGCCAGAATTCTTAAACCGTTTTGATGAGATTGTTGTATTCGGCCCACTGGATAAGGTGCAGTTGTTACGAGTTGTCGACTTGATTTTAGAGAGTGTTAACAAAAATCTTGAAGAACAAAAAATCACCGTCACGTTAACGGAAGACGCAAAAGAATACTTAGTTGATGCTGGGTACGATCCACGGCTTGGTGCTCGACCAATGCGGCGTGTGGTGCAACGGGCAGTTGAAAGCAATGTTGCGAAGCTGATTCTTAGCGGCAGGCTACAGCCGGGACAAACTGTTCAGTTGACGCGTGAACATGTTGCTTCGATTCTTGATAAGAAGCAGCAAGCTGATGACATTGCCAATAATACACCTCTATAAAAATAACTCCCACATTTCTGTCGGGAGTTATTAATAATCTTGGGGCGAATGAAGGGGATTGAACCCTCTACCTCCGGTACCACAAACCGGCGCTCTAACCAATTGAGCTACATTCGCCAAATTGTAAATGCTCAGACACGCTGAACAATAGCTATTGTAACAGATTGAGCCTGAGATGGAAATATGCTACAATACCTACTTATGCGGGCGTCGTATAATGGCTAATATGTCTGCCTTCCAAGCAAACGATGAGAGTTCGATTCTCTCCGCCCGCACCAAGAAATTATTTTACACTTCCGAGGAGGTGTATTTTTTGTCGATGCTATAATCAGTCTATGGCTAATACTGTACACGGAGCGATTATATATTCCGACACATCGGAACAAGACAATTTTCTATTCCGTGTTTCGTTGAAAGCGGTAATTTTCAATGCTGAAGGGCATGTTCTTGTTGTAAAAGAGCACGGACGTGACTGGTGGGATATACCCGGTGGCGGACTCGAGCACGGTGAAACAATTAAAAGTGCACTTGCCCGAGAGCTCTATGAGGAAGTTTCGCTGCAGGGAGGGTTTGAATTTGAAACAATTCTTACAGAAGACCCTCGGTACCAAGATAGTCACAATCTGTATCAAATGAGAATTACGTTCATAGTTAAACCTGAAAGCTTTATGTTCGCACCTGGCCAGGATGCTGATGAAATACAATTCATGAACCCAGCTGACTTTGAGAACTCTGAACTTATCACGGAACAGAAGATATTCGAATATTGCCAACTAGCTCAAAACCGATAGGTGTATATTCTCCCGTGATATTATTGGAGCATGAATACTCTCGACCTCCCAGAAAAACCAACCCTTAAAGACTATCAAACTTACATGCAAGCCATGGTTCTTGAACGCGGCTTCGATAAAGAAACCGTATCAGAAGTTTTCCTTCTGTTAGTTGAAGAGGTGGGCGAGTTAGCAAAAGCTATTCGCAAAACAAATGGCCAAAAAATCGACATGTCGCGTAAACAACACGAGGTCGAAGAAGAAGCTGCAGATGTTTTCTGGCTGGTGATTGACCTTTGCAATAGGTTAGACATCGATTTAGAGAAAGCTTTCCGGGCGAAGGAAGCTAAGAACAAAACCAGAGTGTGGCAATAATACTAGGATTGGTACACAGTACGTATGAAAAAAGATAAAATTACGAACGTAAATAGAAATTGGGCATTAGTATTCATAAGCTCCGTACTATTACTGATAGGTGTTGCTTTACTTATTTTGGCCATAATGAATATTTCAACCATCGGGTGGTGGAGTTTGTTGGCTGGGCTTATCGGCGCAACAACAATTTTTGCATCAATTATGTCGATTGTGAAAAACGACGCTAGCTGGGTTTTGCTCGGGCTTATTATCCCAGGCTAAGAATTTTCGTGTTCTGCTTCTTCTGCAGCGTCGGCATCTTCTTTGGTTTCGTGAATTGTGCCGTGCTCATGTTCGGGGGGTGAATAGATAGAGTAGAGCTTTAATGGTTCTGTGCCGGTATTAGTGACATTGTGCCAAATACCTGCAGGAACGAAGATTGCAAAATCATCTTCGGCGTCCCAAGTTTCGAGGTCGAGTTCAGTTGGTCCCATTTGAACAGTCGCTAAACCTTGTTCAATTCGTAAGAACTGGTCGTGATCGGCGTGAACTTCTAAGCCGATGTCGTCACCAGGGTGAATAGACATGAGAGTCATTTGTAGATTACCACCGGTCCAAGCGGCGGTGCGGAAGTTGTTATTTTCGAGCGTGAGCTCTTCGATGTTTACAACGTAGGGGTTTGGTCCAATATCTTGCATATATGTCCTCCTTATTTCATATCTATTATAGCGTAAATGACTGTTATAATAACAGATACGCCCCGGTAGCTCAGTTGGATAGAGCAGAGGACTTCTAAGCCTAAGGTCACTGGTTCAAATCCAGTCCGGGGTACCAAAATTATTTCAGTGATATAACAATCTTATCAATACGCCTTTGGCGAGTATCGTCCGACTTGGCTTCGCGTACGGACCTTGCGAATTCTTTTCGCTTTGAATAATTAAGAATAACGAACTTTTCAGTAAGGCCTAGGCGCTTCAGAGAATCTGTCAGTTCTTTCGGCAGAATAACTTCTCGGTAGCCACTATCTAATTCAAGGGTAACTTGAACGAGCTCACCGGCCTTTGCGCCAGCTGCTTTGCGATCTCGCATAGGGAAAACGACCATACATTTTCCGTCTACACCAGTTGCAGTGCTTTGATAAGTGTAGCCATTAATTGTAATTTTTAGTGGAGCTCGCTTATTTCCGCCAATCTCTTCGAGATTATTACCGGGGATTTCAAGTGACGCATGGTTGCCAGATCCAATGACTAATGTTTCGTACGTAGTCTTCATAATTTGATAATATCAATTTTAGCACCAACTTCATACAGCTAATAGACTTCCCGACAAAGCCTATTTTGTTATGATGAATATATGACTATTCCTGAAATTCGCATTCAAGCTTCGCCATTACTATTTAATAGTATTTCTGAAGAAGAGAAACAAAGGTGGGCTGATGAGATAGGTCGGCCTTTAATCTCTATGCATGAAATTGAACACTACGTTGAACAATTTAAGGTGTGCTGGAGCGAATATGAAAATCAGATTATTCAAGCAATAACCGAACTATATGGAGTTGAATTCAAGAAATCTATTATCGATGTTTATGTAAGCCCATGGAACAAATCAATCAGTAATCCACTCATCTTGAATCCTAGTCGTCCACCCGAGATTCATGTTGATACACTTATGCACGAACTGCTTCACGGACTTTTTACTGATAATTCTAGCTTCTCTATGCATGATAAAAATCAATCAATAAAACTAATCGATAAGTGGCGAGAATTATTTGGTGACGACTTGGAGTGGAAGACACTTGTTCACATTCCTGTTCATGCCGGGCTGAAAGCTATTTTTCTCGATACATTAAATGCACCCGAAAGGCTTTCGCGTGATATTGAGCGACATGCTAATAATCCAGCTTACAAGGCTGCGTGGGAGTATGTTGAAGAACATGGTTATAAAGAAATCAACGAAAAACTTGAACAGCTATACAAATCACTAAGCCGGTAAGGTTCTAGCTTCAATCAAAGTGCTATAGTGAAATTATGAGTACTGAATTATTTGATATTGTTGATAGCCAAGATACCGTGATCGGAACGACCGACAAGAAGACTGCGCACGCAGAAGGCCAGCTGCACCGAGTTGCTGCCGTATTCGTTTTCAACGAAGCGGGTGAGCTGTATGTTCAACAGCATCCTCGGGATGGGAAATGGGACCATTCAGTTGGTGGCCATGTTTCGAAGGGTGAAACCTATGCCGAAGCTGCTGCTCGTGAAGCAGAGGAAGAGCTTGGCATTACGCAGCCGCTTAAAGAGCTGGCGACTTCGCTCTCTGGCGAAGAATATTCATACGAGCGACATTTGTTTGGCTTGTACACTTGTGTGGCCGAACCCGGCTGGGAGTTTGAGCCAAACGAAGAAGTGAAGGTTATTTTCCCAATGGCTTTAACGGCAATTCGCCAGGCTATGATTGACGAGTCCGAGGAGCGGTTTACTCGTGGATTCCGTATTACAATGGCAGAGTACGATCGCCTTCAAAACCTATAGGAAATACTTTTCTAAATGTATTTTCCTTATGCTTGCTCCTAAAAAATAATTCTATAAAGTGAGCTTATGACAACATCGCAAATGAATACCGAAGCTTTATCTGACGATAGCTTATTACCTTCGCAACGTGCTTTACTAAACTTTGATACAAATTCTGCTGAAATTGAAGGTCTTCCGTATACTCAACTTAATCAACATGGAATGAACCGATTAGGTGAGGTGCTCGCGTACGATGTAACACTTGCATCAATCGAACGCTATGGCTCTGAAAGTTTAAATAACTCAGACTTAGGCCGCATTGCACTAATGGCGGATAAGTTAATAACATACGACCGCCACACTGCCCGTTATTTCGGCCTCGATCGAAGTTATATGATTGCCAATGTTTCGACCATAAATGATTTTACGTTCGCTGATAGGCAGAACCAGGTGTACACCCCTGCAGGATACGTTGATACCGTATCAGGAGCGGTGAAGCGAAAAGCAATAACTTTTGAAATGCTAAACAGGAGTGGATATGCTGGTGACGAAGGTCGTTTTGATTTTAGTCACTCTGCAGAACTACGATTGTACACAGATAATCTTGCTGCGACGTCCCCAATTTGGGAATATTCAACTGGGAGTGTTTCTGATATTCTTCCAGGCCATATTATGCGTTTGCCAAAAGGTTTTGCGAGCGAAGAACTCGCGCTTTCTGTCGTGAACTCGTTGACTCGTGTTGTCGACGCAGCTCGCTTGGCTTAAAATTCTGGTCAATAGGTAATAACCCCTGGTTATGAGTATTGCATAAATTGCAATAAAATGGTATAAATAGTTATTATGTCAAATTCACTTGAAGTATTTCGTGGTATTATTTTTGACCAGCCTAATGACAAGGTTCTTTTTGTGCAGCGTTCGAAAAAAGATAGTTATTTACCGGGACATTACGAATTTCCCGGAGGCAAGGTTGACCCTGGTGAAGACGGACTTACGACACTTCAGCGTGAACTAGAAGAGGAAACGGGTTTTATTGTTGAGCCTTTTGCAGATACCTTGAAACAATCTGAAATATATACCGAACAACGACCAAGTCGAAACAGAAGTTATAACTCATTTCGCCACATAACTCACTTTGTAGTATCACGTGTAGTTGGCGGTGAATTTAAACTCAGTGAAGAACATGATGATTTTGTTTGGGACGATGTAAACAGAGCTCCGACTCGCGGGCCTGTTACCGAAAACAGTAGTGCTGCTTATAAAAAATTTCAAGCTATATGGGCGAGTGTAAACTTACCACGGTAGTCACGAAGCCCCTAGATTATCAGGTGAATAATAAAAGGCACAAGAAGAACAATCAGAACAAATCCAACAATCGACCAACCGATTACGGTGCCAAAATTATCCTCGGTTTGAAGCTTTTTAAACAAAACAAGCGATAGTACAAACTGTATGACGAAAGCTATGATTGCAGGTATACTTACTAAATTTTCGAGTATGGGCATATCGTACGCACTGATAAACACCCATGATGTGATGAGCGTTATCAAGAACGGTGCTCCAACAGCTATTAATGAGCAAAACACTGGTCCGAATTTCGAATTTGTAGCGAGCTTAATAGCACCTAGGAATGACAATACGGCAATAATAGCACCGTAATCCATGCTTACCTTATGTCAATTCGTACAAAACTTTCGGCTAATTCGTATCCTGCCAATTGTCCTTGATGTTCGGCCATTTGTTTTATCCAGCCTTCGCCGTCTACATCGCCAAACTGGCTAGCATGTGCTTGTAAAGCATGCACTTTTGTCTGGAAGGTGTCGCTGATATCAACCGCGAAATTACTTTCGTTAAAATTTACCATAAGTAATGTCTCGGTTTTGTGAGGTTTAAAACCAGCTTCAAATAACTCGGGAAAAGTAAGGTGATCTCGAGCGAGTGGAAATACGGCATCGAGTGTTGCTTGACCAGCTACACGATGGTCTGGATGATTTATAATTCCATTCGCCGCAGAATAAATAACGGTTGGATCCATAGTAATAACGACATCCGGCTTGATGCTTCGAATCGCTTTTACGATTTCTTTTTTAAGTTGCATTGTAACTTCTAATTCACCATCCGGATAATCCAGAAAGGTGATTGATTTGCCGCCAACAATTTCGAGTGCAGTTTGTTGCTCGTTATGTCGAATTTCTACTAGCTCAGCCGATGTCATAGTGGGGTCGTCTGAGCCTTTTCCGCCATCGGTCAAAATGAGGTAATGAATTTCAGCGCCTTCAGCTGCAAAGTAGGCAAGTGTTCCACCGGCACCTACGTCTAGGTCGTCCGGGTGAGCGGCGATACCAAGAACTATTTTTGGGTGAAGGGGGGAGAATGTAAGAGGCATGCTGTTAGTATACTATTAAAATACGCGCAAATTGCTCGTGCTAAAATAAGAAGAGTGAATTTTACTACTAAAAACACCCGCGGCTTTACAATTGTTGAACTACTTATTGTGGTAGTTGTTATCGCTATCCTCGCTTCAATTGCTATCGTTGCTTATCAAGGCATTCAACAAAAAGCCCGTAATACGGCACGAGTTCAAACGGCAAGTGCTATGCAGAAGAATCTTTTATTGTATGAAGCTGCGAACAGCAAGGGGCCGATTTATCAAATGCTTGTTGCGGGGAACAGTGATGGACAATGCTTAGGTACGGACTATCAAGATGTCGACCCGGGTGCGCCTGTCAGCTGTCGCTACGTAGTGTATGACAGCGGCGCCACATCAACGACACCTGTCAACCAAGCGCTTTACGACGCTTTGCGTACTCAGTCTAAATACAGTATGAATTACGCACCTGTAACGCAAAATAGTTTTAGCGGCGTAACGACGGTTACTTCATCTGCGCCATTTATTGCATTTTATGAATATGTTAAAACCGGTAAGCGCTTCACCATAGATAATGGCCCGTTAAGGGACTACTACAGCGTGTTGTCATATCGCCTTGAAGGCATAGACCAAAACTGCCAATTGCCCGTGCTGAGTGTGTCGAGTGAAACTTCAACTCAACGTAACCTAGTAACTGGAAGGCCTTACTCTGTTACGAACGGTGGCGTTACTGAATGCTGGGTATGGCTTGATGTATAAGAAAATACAACGAGTTTAAGGACTGCTGCTATACTGAATACAGAACAGTTTCGACAATCGAATACGTAACTTATAACCCCAGGGGGACACGATGAACACCGACAAACTTATACTTTCATTACAAAATGGCACTGAAGAATTTAATGTCCCCGCATCGTTACAACGAAGTACAGTTCTATATTTTATGCGCGCTTCGAACTGTGCGCAGTGTAATCGTCATACTCGTGAACTTGAGAAACTTTTGCCCGAACTGCAAAAGCGCAATATGGATGTCATTGTTATTGTCCCTGAAGATGCTACGGCGACAAAAAAAGTTGCAGAGCGCAATAACCTAACAATCCCCGTGATGTGGAGTGATGGTAATGCACATGCGCTTGCGGGACTTGATAAGAAATTCCTCGGTATCATTCAGCAAAGCGGTACAGTTGTTGTTGATCAGGCTGGAGCCGTGCTTTATAAACGAATAGCTACGAACCCTGAAGAGTCATTTAAGGCTAAGGAATTCGAAGAATATTTGGCGAGTGTCCAGGTAGCTTAAGCGTATGAAACTGCAACCTTCTCTCTCAGCCGTTCGCTCAATTGCCGCAGAATTTGCGCAACGTTTGTATCTGCCGGTAGTAATTATTTTTGCGGTTGTTGCAGTGGTTTTGTTAGGGCTTTCTGCATGGTTAGTCACAATTAACGCTTGGTGGACAATCCTCCTTGTGCTGTTAGCCGTGGCTACAATTGTAGTGAGTGTCCTGCTTATTGCCGGCTGGGTGATTATCAAAAAGGTAGCGCCGTTGCAGTCGAAGCCGCAGCGGCAGCAGACAAAAGCCTTGGTGGACAAATTGCTACGCTTAGCTGAAGTTACAGGTACGCCAAAGTTTATTCTACTTTTTAATGTTATTAAAGATGTCGTTGCGCCAAGCGAAAAAGGGTACATTGCTTCAATTAGTAGCGACACAATTTCACTTAAGCGCGATTTTGTAACCCTTAGAGATTCGTTTAATTCGTAGTATGATACTATTTTAATATGAATAAAAACGTAGCTCGTTTTAGCCAAAAACAATCAATTCTTATCCTAGCGATAGCTGTTGTTTTGGTCGCCGTTGCTGTTACGATTGCAGCACTCACTAATAAATCCGATATTACCTCTTTCCAGGAATGTACCGATGCAGGGTATGCAGTGGCTCTATCGTATCCAGAAACCTGTTCGGTTCCTGATGGCAAAACTTTTGTAAGTAATTAGTAGGCATGTAGTTCGCTCCGCAGTAATTAAGTAAAATTTCAGCTATATTTATTATAGTGATAAAAAAGGAGCGCCATGGAACAAATCAAAAAACCAAATGCACTTATTATAGCGCTTATTGTCATTGTACTGATTGGCGTTGGAACGACAGCCGTCGTATTGTCACGACAGCCTGAAGAAACAGCTGTTACTGAAACCGTACAGACTGAACCGGCAACAACCGAGCCAGAAGCTCAAACTGAAACACCCGCTACGACAACTACTGAAGCTGCGACCTACAAAGACGGAACGTACACTGAAACTGGTCGCTATGTAAGCCCTGGTGGCGCTGAGTCAATTGGTGTAACGGTTACGATTGCTAATGACATTATCACTTCTGCGACTGTTACTGGAAATGCAACCCGAGGGGAATCTGAAGAGCATCAAGGTGACTTTATTGCGGCATTTAAAACTTTAGTTGTCGGCAAGGATATTGATGCTGTTTCATTGTCGCGTGTTGCTGGTGCCTCGCTCACATCAAATGGTTTTAACGCGGCCTTAAAACTTATCAAGGCCGATGCTCAAGCATAGCTATACTTTCGAAGCACTCGGAACGCAGTGGGCTATTGAAACGAAAGAGGAAATGAGCGGTTTGGTAGTAGCTGCTATTGTGAATAGAATTGAAATCTTCGATACAGTGTATTCACGATTCCGCGAAGATTCATTAGTAAGCCATATTGCTATGAAACCAGGAAGATACGTATTTCCGGATGATGCGCAGAAGCTATTCGATTTCTATAGAAGCCTTTACGAATTAACGAATGGAAAAGTTACGCCATTGATTGGTGATATGATCTCTCGAGCAGGGTATGATGCTAAATACTCATTACTAGCTCAGCCTCAAACGCTCGCGCCTCGTTGGGATGAAGTGCTCAGTTGGAGCGGAACAGCCTTAACCGCAAAGCAACCAGTTACTCTAGACGTAGGCGCTGCAGGCAAGGGATATATGGTTGATATAGTTGCTGGTATTCTTGATGACAATTTTATTGTTGAATATGTTGTCGATGCAAGTGGCGATTTACGACACAAAGGAACAAGTGAGAATATGGTGGGCTTAGAGCACCCGCTTGAACCGGGTAAGGTGATTGGCGCGGTGGAAGTGAAAAATAAAAGTCTGTGTGCGTCGGCGAGTAACCGCCGAGCGTGGGGCGAGGGGATGCATCATATATTTGATCCGGACGAAATGGCTCCAACAAGAGATATTATTGCGACTTGGGTTATTGCAGACGAAGCGATGGTTGCAGATGGGCTGGCGACTGCATTATTTTTTGTAGAGGCCAAAGCTTTAAAAAGAGAGTATGATTTTGAATACGTACGCATGCATTCTGATAGTTCTGTTGAATACTCACAATATTTTAAAGGAAAGCTATATTAAGTTGTTATAATCATGGGAATACATATGATAGATTCTATAAATAAAATTTCAAACATCTTTACGATGTATAAGGGCATTTCTTTTGGGTTAATAGGAATTTGGGCAGCTGCCCTTACGTTATCTTTCCTTGGCCTATTGTCTTATTCGCCACTTGCGATGGTTGCTAGCTTACTCGTTGCTGTATTAAGTGTGTACGGCGCAAGTTACGCTTGTGGCAAGATTTTCGGTGTTCATGTTCATGGCGAATCCTCACTCATTACTGGGCTTATATTAGCACTTATTATTTCACCTACACTTGACGTTGGTGGGCTTGTCGTACTACTATTTGCCGGTATTATTGCCGGAGTATCGAAGTTTATCGTCGTACATAACGGCCGGCATATTTTTAACCCGGCTGCGTTGGCTGCATTCGTTATTGGTATTGCTGGGCTGGGTGGTGCAAGCTGGTGGGTTGCAACGCCGCTGCTTACTCCAATCGTATTACTTGTGGTACTCATCTCGCTGTATAAGTCGCACCGTATGTCCGTAGCGCTTGTATTCTTGGCTGTAGCTGTACCAATTTTGTTGATTGTATTTGCAACCTACGGCACGACCTTAACTGAAAACTTATATTTATTATTGTCATGGCCGTTACTCTTCGTGGCTGGTGTTATGCTTACCGAGCCACTAACGTTGCCACCGCGCAAATGGCAAATGTACGTTGAAGCAGTCATTGTCGGTGTATTGTTCGCGATTCCACTCAACCTGGTAATTGTTGATATGACACCCGCACTCGCAATCCTTATTGGAAATGTAGTAGCCGCAGTTTTCCTCTCTCGTGAAAAAATCAGCTTGGTATTTAAAAAGCGTCGTGCTTTAACGCCAACAACCGACGAGTATATTTTCACCCCAAATAAACCTATTAAGTTTACAGCCGGCCAATACTTAGAAGTGCAGTTGCCTCATAAGAAAACAGATTTCCGTGGGTATCGCCGCTCGTTTAGTATTACTTCGATCCCTGGTGCAAAAGAAGTAGCGTTCGGTATAAAGTTTTATACGCCATCAAGTACATTCAAAACTGCCTTACAAGCTTTGCCTGTCGGTTCTACTATCGCTGCAACCGGTTACTGGGGTGACTTTGTATTACCAAAAAACCTTTCAACACCGGTGTTGTATGTAGCTGGCGGTATCGGCATCACACCATTCATTAGCCACATTCAAACATCCGAGAAATCGAAAGAAACACGCAACACTGTGCTTATTTACGCAGTCAATAACCCCGATGAAATTGCTTATAAAGATATATTGGTTCGTTCGGGCATAAAAGTAATAATCGTATCTAAAGAAAAGATAAAAGACCTGCCATATAACTGGAAGCAGGTAAGGGAATTTAGAATTTCTAAAGATTTGATTGCTAAAGTAGTTCCTGATGTCGCTTTTAGAAAAGCATATATCTCTGGCCCAACACCCTTTGTTGCAACGGCCAAAAAAGCCCTCCGCTCGTTAAAAGCGAAGAACATTGAAACCGATTACTTCCTTGGTTACTAGCTAGCTATTCTGCGATGTCGCGGATGATGCTAATTTTGGCACCGAGTGTATTAAGGCGTTCAGCTAGGTCTTCATACCCGCGGTTAATTGAGTAGATGTTTCGTAATGTTGAAACTCCTGGCGCTGCAAGCATTCCAAGTAAAATAACGACTGCTGGGCGAAGCGCTGGTGGGGTAATGATTTCCGCTGGCTTCCATTTTGTTGGGCCTTCAACATAAATACGGTGCGGGTCAACAAGTTGAACGTTGGCATTAAGCTTTGTGAGCTCAGTTAAGTAGATAGCTCGATTTTCGTATACCCAGTCGTGAATAAGTGTGCGGCCTTTTGCGGTTGCTGCAATAAGCGCAAAGAAGGGTAGGTTATCAATATTCAAGCCAGGGAATGGCATTGGGTGAATTTTATCAACGGACGCTACTAGTTTGCTTTCTTTTGTCGTAATGTCGACGAGGCGAGTGTAGCCATTGAGTGCAGTGTATTCGTCGGATAGTTCGTACTGGAAACCCATGTTCTCGAGGAACTTAAGTTCGATTTCAAGGAACTCAATTGGTGCACGTTCGATCGTAATTTCAGACTTAGTAACGATTGCAGCAGCAATAAAGCTCATTACTTCAATAGGGTCTTCGGCTGGAGCGTATTCAACGTTCTTGTTAATGTCGCGGAGGCCGTGAACAGTAAGGGTAGTTGAGCCGATACCTTCAATTTTTACGCCAAGCTTTTCAAGATACAAACAAAGGTCTTGCACCATGTAGTTTGGGCTAGCGTTGCGAATGACGGTAACACCATCGTTTGTGGCGGCTGCCATAAGGATGTTTTCAGTAACGGTATCGCCACGCTCTGAAAGGACAATTGCTTTTTCGGGCTTAACGGCTGTAACGGTCGCTTCGTACTTACCAGTAACGGTATTTACCTTAAGGCCGAAAGCTTCGAGTCCACTTAGGTGTGGTTCGACGGTTCGCTCGCCCAAGCTACAGCCACCGGCGTAGGGAAGGTTGAATGTTTTGTAGCGGTGAAGTAATGGGCCGAGGAACATAATAATACTGCGAGTTTTTTTGGCAGCTTCAATGTTCATTTCATCCAACTTTAATTTAGCTGGTGGAGTAATTTCTAGGTCGTTATCGCCAAACCAGCGGGTCTTAACACCAACGCTGTTAAGCACTTCGATAATTCGGTTTACTTCTTCAATGCGTGCAACTTTACGAAGCGTGGTAGTTCCACGGTTCAAGAGGGCTGCACATAATAAGGCTACGGCTGCATTTTTGCTGGTTTTAGTAACAATATGTCCAGAAAGTTTTTGACCACCTTCAACTCGAAAGTTAATAGTGCCGCTTTGATTAACGGTAACGATAGGGCTTGACAAAACTTCGCTGATACGAGCTAACATATCAAGGCTGATATTTTGTCCACCTTTTTCAATACGGTTGATTGCACTCTGGCTTGTCTTGAGTGCTTTAGCTAGGTCACTCTGAGTCATGCCTTTGTTTTGGCGGGTTTCTTGGATTAATGTACCTATTTTTGCGGCGTAGTTTTTAGATTCCATAAAGCTTATTTTATACCTTCTATGATATAGAGTCAAGAAGTAAGACATTACCTATGGGGTGTAACGGTTTTCCAAACACCCCCATAGGTAATCTCACCCCTTACCCTGTATAATGGAAGGCAAAGAGGAGAATTCTTATATGGCAGATGATGTAATACGTCCAAAGATTATGAACGATGACGCGGTAGCTGCACTAGTTGCAAGTGAGATCGCTCATCAAATAGAGGTTATCGAACTGATTCCAAGCGAAAACTACGTAAGCGATGATGTTTTAAATGCTTTAGGAAGTGTGTTTACGAATAAGTATTCTGAAGGGTATCCTGGGAAGCGTTACTATGGTGGTCAAGAATTCACCGACAAGCTTGAGCAACTGGCGATTGACCGTGCTAAGGAATTATTCCACGCCGACCACGCGAATGTGCAACCACACTCCGGTGCGCCTGCGAATGAAGCAGTGTATAGCGCTTGGCTTGAACCGGGCGATACTGTTCTTGCGATGGATTTAAGTCACGGTGGGCACTTAACTCATGGTGCACCAGTAACCCGTAGTGCAAAGCTATATAACTTCATTCGCTATAAAATGAAAGATATTGAAACAGGGGAGATCGACTACGAGGCGTTACGCCAATTAGCTATCGAGCATCAGCCTAAAATTATCCTTGCCGGCTTTAGTGCATATCCTGGTATTCTTGATTACGATAAATTTGCTGCTATTGGTAACGAAGTTGGCGCATTGCTAATGGCTGATATGGCACACGTTGCCGGTTTGATTGCTGGTGGTGTAGCTGAGAACCCCCTCGACCATGGTTTTCACGTTATGACTACTACGACACATAAAACACTTCGCGGCCCACGGGGTGGACTGATTCTTTCTAAGGGTACTGTTGGTAATCCATTACAGGCGCCTGAAAAGACAATTGAAAACATTCCTACCTTGATTGACCGAGCAGTATTCCCCGGTATGCAAGGTGGTCCGCACATGAACAACATCGCAGCTAAGGCTGTAGCCTTCCACGAGGCGCTACAGCCAGAGTTTAAGGTGTATGCTGAACAGATACTTAAAAATGCTCGGGTTCTTGCAGAGGAGCTTAAGAAAGGCGGTTTGAAACTTGTTACTGGTGGCACGAAGAACCACCTTATTCTTGCCAACGTGTATGAAAGCTTTGGTATTGATGGCAAGGAAGCACAAGAGCGTCTTGAGAAGGTAGGTATTATCGTAAATGCTAATTCCACACCAGACGACGTACTGCCTCCGTTTAGGCCAAGTGGTATTCGTCTAGGAACGCCGGCCATGACAACTAAAGGTTTAGTTGAGAGCGACATGGTTGAAATTGCAGCTCGAATTATTGCTGCCTTAAAATCGTAATAATTGAACCCAAATAAAAATCGGCTTCTTGCGAGGCCGATTTTTATTTAGCTATACGTCGTTAATGACTAGGTAGCTGATGTTCCAAGGTCTACACAGCCAGCACCCATAGTTGCACCGATACTGTTAGTAGTAACTGCAGCACCACCGGTTTTGTCGTATTCCCAGTAAGAAATCTTGATTCCAACTACGTCAGCGTCAGCAGCAGGCGCTGTACCTGTAGATGAACAAGCTTGAACACGAACTTTGCTTTTACCGTTAGTTGCGTCTGGGTTCACGTTAATAACGCTTGAACCTGTACCTGTAGGCATGTACCAAGTTGCTGTTGTATCACCAGATACTTGAGCTGAAGTACGTGGGTAGCTACCCTTTTCACCATTGTATAGCTCTACCTTTTTCTGCCATGTAGCAGCAGTAGACTTAGATGCTGATGCGTTAGCGCGGTTAGTAATACCGTTGTATGACACGATTGTAATCGCTGCCAAAATTGCAATAACTACCACAACGATCAAAAGTTCAACGATAGTGAAACCTTTTTGTGCTTGTGTGTTAGATTTGATGTTCTTGAGACTCATGATGAGCTGCCCCCTAATTATTTAAATACAAATTATTCTGCCATAACTTTACTACGCTATGCATATAAGCGCAAGCGTTTTGTATACAATGCTACTGGTGTTTACTGACTACTTTTTTAACGAGATTGTCATTCTCTGTACGGTAGTAAAGTATGTACTTGCGGCACTCTTGAGCTTCGGTTGTACACAGACACTCGGTAGTCTGAGGAGTACATATTGCGCCTCTTGACTGAATTGGCTGGTAGACGTATTCAGATAACTTTGGTTGCGGCAAAACACCTGCGGTAGTTTGGATGGCGTTTGTAGCAGGGATAAACGAAGTTGCAACGCTGGTTGCATCTGGTGCGGTGACAGAATCAAGGTCGATAGAAGGTAAGAGTGCTTTGATGGAAGTTGCGCCATTTGCGAGCAGAGCTGTTGATGGATAACGGCCCAATATAGTAGAGGTGTTAATACCGGTTTTATAAAAAGTTTCTAGGTTATTCGAAATTGTAGTAATTTCGGAAACTCTTTCGGAATCTCTTTGGTTCGCCTGTGTCGTAGCAAAGGTCGCTGCGGCTAGCGTTAAAAGGATTAGCATAATGGTAATCGTAATAACAAGCTCTACAAGAGTAAACCCACGTTGTTTCATGTTATTAGCATAAGAGGTTTAGGCGAAATTCGCAAGGACCCTACGAAGCGGGAATTTCAAGTGGTTCTTGTTCAAGGAGCACTTGAAAAGTGTCGCGAACTTTATTGGTAATCTCGTCGCGTGCTTCAGCTAGGTCGTTATATCCGGTGGCTGATTCGTTAATAAGTACCAAACAATTCTTCTCATTAACCCGCATGCCGTGGAGAAGCTGACCTTTAAAGCCGCAGGATTCAATAAGCCAACCGGTCGATAGCTTGAATTTACCGTTACCCATGTCATAGGCTTTAACTTCAGGATAATTCTTTTGGATCTCGGTTAATTGCCATTGTTCAACCATCGTGTTCTTGAAGAACGAGCCTGCACTTGGTTTTACGGCAGGGTCGGGGAGTTTATCTTTGCGGATATCAATGACGGCGTCACGAATTGCCTGGTGTGTAAGCAACTGAATTGAGTGTTCGTCAATGTATGCCTGCAATGAATCGTAGAAAGGGGGAGCTGGTTGGTTTTTAGAGAGTTCTAAAGTGACGCTAGTGATAATGTAGCGTCCTTGCTCGGAGCCTCTGAAAATACTGTGGCGATAGGTAAAGCCACATTCGTCGTGCGATAGAGTAACGAAAGTATTACTGTGAGTGTCATAGGCTTCAAGCGAAACAAGTGTTTCGGAGATTTCTTGGCCATATGCACCGATGTTTTGTACTGGTGCCGCACCGACAGTTCCAGGAATAGCAGACATTGCTTCAATGCCCGTAAGGTTCATTTGAACGGTTCGCGCTACGGCAAGGTCCCAATTTTCACCAGCACCAATTTTGAGAGTGGTTGAATTAAGATCGTTGCTTACAATTTCAAATCCAGGAATGCGCATTCGAATAATCAACCCTTCATATCCAGCGTCTTGGGCAATAACATTACTACCGCCACCAAGAATAAAGACAGGAATTTGCTTAGCTGCAGCGTTTTGATACACCTCTTGAAGTTCTTCGGGGGTATGTACTTCTGCGAAAAATCGAGCAGGGCCACCTAGGTGCATAGTGGTGAGGTTTTTAAGCGGAATGTTCGTGTGTATATCCATAACTACTATAAATTATAGCTTTAATAGGAATATTATGCTACAATGACCCCTGTACTCGGTACCAAATATGCACCCGTAGCTCAGCGGATTAGAGCATCTGTCTTCGGAACAGAGGGTCGGCGGTTCGAATCCGTCCGGGTGTACCAATATTATAAATAAGACTTCTTCGGAGGTCTTATTTTTTACGTTTTACGCAGAAGTGCTAAAATAAGTACACAATTAATGGAGAGAATGTATGACGGAAACTGAACAGACTACAGAAGTACAGGAAACCACCACTCAACCTAACGGCGCACAGGTAGAGCAACGTAGCGTAAGTCGATCAACTCAAACATCGGGTGTCGTCGTTGCGCAAAGAGTTATTTGGTTCATTGCAGGTGTTATCAATGCACTTATCGCAATACGATTCATCCTTCTTTTACTCGGTGCTAATCAAAGTGCAGGATTCGTCGATTTCATATACGGCATCACCGCCGTATTGGTCGCACCATTCGTAGGTATCTTCGGACAGCCGACATTTGGACAATTCATGTTCGACTGGAGCAGTATTCTTGCAATAGTAGTGTATAGCCTTATTGCATGGGGACTTACAAAGCTCATTACACTTACTCGACCACGAGAAGAGGTTTAATAAAACAGTTCTAAGTACATACGGCTTGCTGTATGAGCACTATAAATAAGACCTTCTCGGAGGTCTTATTTATTAAGGTAAAAATTCTCTGTGCGGCAGGTATCATACTTTTGTATTTGTTATACTGAAGCTTATGAACCCTGAATCTCTTTCAACACCCATGTCACTAGGTCAACCTAATAGGCGCCGCGCAATCATTGCTTTTTGGCTCACGATTGCTGCAATTGTTATTTCGTTAACGATTCAAATTATCTTAACCAACGTTGTTAAAAATCAACAAATTGACAATACTGTTGGAAATATTTCACTAGTTATGACTGGATGGGCAATTAATGTTGGCCTCGTCGCTATGCCGTTGAATATTGTGGCACTCATCCTTGGCGTAATAGCCGTTAAAAGAGATAAAGTAGTTGGGCGCTTGAAAAGTACCGCAGTTGCCGCAATCATTATCGCGAGCTCGAGTTTAATACTCTTGCCAACGATCACTCTCGTTATTTCTATTGTTGTTAGCCAGTCCTAGGTCTGAATCTTAACGCCCGGGTCGTAATCGTCGTCAATGAGGTCATCAGCCTTCACCGTATTGATTGTGTAATATTTCTGTACGTTAGAAATAATTCCTAATTCTTTTAACTTATTCAATTCTGAAATGGTTGTTTCACGGGTAAGGCCTGTAAAGTTTGCTAATTCCTGCTGGGTAAGGGGAATTTTAATGCGAACGAAATTATTTTCAAGTTTTGTTCCATGGGTGAGTGCTAAATGACGAAAAGTGTACATTAATTTTAGAATTGCCCGAGATTGTTCAAGAGCTTCAACTTGTAGTTCACTGTTAACGTAAGAAGAAATTTGTTTATCAAGGACTGCTTTTGCGAAATCGGGGTTTTCCTCAACTCGTTTCGTAATATCATCGCGACTCATAACGTATAGCTCGAGGTTGGTGTGTGCTTGATAATAAAAAAGTGCTGTTTCGGTTTTATCGAAAATCCAGCATACGGGAAATATATCGTTTTCAACTTTAAAAGATAAGGATTTTTCTTCGCCATTGGCGGTAAAATTACACACCTTAACGATACCTGATTTAATAGCGTACGCTTTATCAGGAGCTTGGCTTTGTTGAATAATTACTTCACCCTTTAAGACTTTTACGGTAGGGTAATCGTCAAAGGATAGTTGCATCGTACTCATGGCACCTCGAATGGTTAGTTATGTTACGATTGTTTTCCTCATTTTAACACTTATAGCGGGGGCGTGTCGATGAAAAATTGCTTATAAAATAAACAAAATGTAAGAATTTTTACAGTAATGACCTTAGGAAAAGGCTAGATTATTTAAGGTAAACATAATAAATCATAGGAGGTTACTATGAAACTCATATCAACTAAAGTTCATACAGTTATCGGTTTAGTAGTAGGATTCCTACTTCTACTCGCACCGAAAATTTTCGGATTTGACGATAACATGGCAGCGACAACAGTGCCAATTGTTGTAGGTATTTTCATTATTCTTAATGAACTTATTACAACCAGCCCATTCAGCCCAATTAAGCTCGTGCCAATGAAGGTACATGTTGTGCTTGATGTCATCACCGGTTTGTTCTTAGCTGTGTCACCTTGGTTATTCAACTTCGCTGATAGCGACCAAACAAGCCAATGGGTTCCGCACCTTGTTGTTGGAATCATGGTTGTCGGATACGCACTTTTGACATCAACAAGTGACGACCGCACGAAATCTGTTATCGAAAGTTAACATTATAACAAATACAATAGGCCTCTTCGGGGGTCTATTTTTTACCCAAAGCGTTCGGTTTTAATGTTTTCTACTGGAATACCAAGTTCTTGTAATATGTCTGTAACTGCACTTACGAACCCGTTCATTCCGCATACGTAACAAAGTGGTTTTTCGGAAAAAGTATCAAGTGTTTTAGCAAATAGTTCACCATTTACACGGCCGGTTGCGCCGGTCCAGTTATCCGAATCATCTTGAGTAAGGGTAATTGTCACGTTAGGTGATTTTAGGAAATCGTCTTTAAAAATAATATCTTTAAAAGTGCGGGCGCTATAAATAAGATGCATTTCAGACGTTGCATTCGCAACTTTGTGGGATGCAAGAATAGAGTGCATCGGCACAACCCCAGAGCCACCACCTATAAGTAGGATTGGTTGTGTATTCTGTTCGGTCCAGGTGAAAAACTTGCCAAATGGTCCACGTATTTCAACTGAATCACCGACTTCGAGTGCTTCATTTAAATACGTCGTCACCTCGCCGTCAGGGACGTGCTGAATGGTAAGGTTCAATAGGGGCATATTATCGGCAGTTGAAGAGGCGGAATAGGGGCGGGCTGCTTGGTAGCCATTTGCAGCAGATAGTTGCAGTTCGTAGTGTTGGCCAGCGATGTGGTGCGCTGGTTTGGGCAACATGAAAGAGTATGTCTTAACGTTCGGCGTTTCTTCGACGATTTGCTCAACGACCGCTTCTTGCCAGTCGTTATTGCTAATACTGGTCACTGTAGCGTTCTTCTTTCCAAGGGTCACCGTAGTTGTGGTAGCCATTTATTTCCCAGAAGCCGCTTTTATCAGTTTTAGAAAAGGTGAGTTGGTTAATCCACTTAGCACTTTTCCAGAAATAAAGGTGAGGTACGAATAATCGAGCGGGGCCACCGTGTTCGTCGGTAAGCGGTTCGCCATCGGCATGGGTGGCAATCATAGCGCGACTGCCAAGAACATCCCAGATGGGAAGGTTGGTTGTGTAGCCACCAAAACTTTTCGCAAGTAAGAAGTTTGCGTCTGGCTTGAGGCCGCCTGCAAGGCTAATAAGATCTTCGATTGAAACACCCTCCCATGGCATATCAAAACGACTCCAGCGGGTAACACAGTGAATATCAGTTTTTAACTGTGTTTTAGATAGATTATGAAAAGTTTCCCAATCAATTGTAATAGGTGAGTTTACTTCGCCGTCAATTGTGAGGGTCCACTGCTCGGTATCGATGTGTGGAGTTGGTTCGTAGGATAATACTGGCCAAGTAGTAACTTGCGTCTGCCCTGGAGGCAATCGGCGAGAATCATCACCACCCTTACCTTTGAAATCTTTGTTTACTATACTCATATGTCTATTGTACACCTTGCCAAACGGTGGTCAAAAAGGTATAATCTACCAAGTTACATCTTATTGTAAACATGGGTCAGTAGCTCAGCTGGTTAGAGCGTCTGCCTCTTAAGCAGAATGTCGTGGGTTCAAGTCCCACCTGACCCTCCAAGATGACCACTATTCGGCTGAATAGTGGTCTTTTTGTATGTAATTATTTAGCGAGAGATGGAGCGCTTGAGGCTTTGTCGTGCCACTTCGATTTATCAACGGCAAGCCAAATATACCAAACGAGTGGTAGGAAAATAGCCAAAATCATAAACGAATCATCTTTACCGAGTTTTTTACCAATGTGATACATCGCAATGTAGGTATATACGAGCGTAACGATAGAAATAACAGGGACAACGCCTAGGATAGCCCAGAAGCCCGGCTGGCCACCAATTTCAAGCATTTTCCAGCTGTTGTAGTAAGGAATCCAGGCAATCCATTGCTTAACGCCAGCCTTTTTGAAGATTTGCATCAGGCTGAGTGCGATAACAAGATATAAAATAACCCCGGCGATAAGTGAAACTAGTAGGATGGCAAGTATGAAGGCGGCGGCCATGGCATCGTCGAGGGTGCCGTTGCTCGTTGTATACGATAATGATTGTCCGAAATTTGTGAGTATTCCCATAATGGTTTTATTGTAGCACGGCATTTGGTACGCTTAGAGTATATGAGAATTCTTGATGGACGCGAGTTAGCCGATTACGTAAAAGAGCGTCAACTTAAACAAGTGCGCAATTTACGCCAAAGCTGGAAGACGATACCTAAGCTTGCGATTGTTATTGCTAGTGAAGATGCGGTGATTGACACCTACGTTCGCCTTAAGCAGGTGTACGGCGATGACATTACTATTGATGTAGAAATTCGTCGGGTCAAACAGGCGGCTATTCGCGAAGCGATTGAAGAACTTAACAATGATGCTTTAATCCATGGGATTATTGTTCAGCTTCCACTTAAAGACCCATCTGAAACCGATGAGATTGTTGGCCTCATTAACCCTGAAAAAGATGTAGACGGACTTGGCACGAGCGGAACCTATATTTCAGCAACGGCAACGGCTATCGATTGGCTTGTGGCTGGCTACAACGTTACGTTGAAAGATCGTATTATTGCTATCGTTGGCCAAGGCCGTTTAGTCGGTGCACCACTTGCCGACCTATGGAATAAAGCCGGGCTTAACGTGGTTACCTATGATGATACAACTGTTGATTTACAAAGCGAATTACGAAAAGCTGACATTATCGTTTCAGCAACCGGTGTTCCTGGCCTTATTACTTCTCAAATGATTTCTCCTGGTAAGGTAGTTGTCGATGCCGGTACTGCATCGGAAAACGGTGTATTGGTTGGCGATGTCGCTGAAGATGTTCGTGAACGCAACGACTTAACAATCACCCCAGTTAAAGGCGGCGTTGGTCCGCTGACTATCGCAGCTTTGTTTGATAATGTTATTCAAGCAGCAAACGCTACTGTCGTAAGAAACTAGACGCTTACTTTTTTTCTAGGGCGTCTTTAACGCGCTGCACCACTTGGCGTGGTGTTAGCTCTGCCTTCACAATGTAACTGTGAATTCCAAGGCCGCGAATGGTCTTCGGAGCTTCTTCTTCGCCAAGGTTCGTCAAGATAATCACAGGAATATCTTGGCCCCAAGTGCTTTTTCGGATAATGCGAAGCGCTTCATCACCAGTCATTTCGGGCATTTGAAGGTCCATAAGAATAATGTCGGGCATATACTCTTCAACGAGTGCTACACCGTGTACGCCGTTGTTGGCAAGCTGCACATCGAAGCCGTCAGCCTCAAATTTCATTCGATACATTTGGCTAATTACTGGGTCGTCTTCGATAATGGCAATTTTGGTCATGAGCTAATAATAGAATACGTAAGCATAAAAGCCAAGTTGCAAAATATCATAAAATAATGTATAATATGTGCAATTATGATTGATAAATCTATTTCGGCTGATTTCGAAACTCAACCTGTTGTTGCTCGTACAGACAAGTATACGTACGAGAATTTTACTGAGCAATCGAAACCCGAACTTGTTTTATTGGCACGGCAGCTCCATTTTTTAAGCTACAGGGGTGAAGGTTTTGTTCACGATGCGGCTGTTGACGATGACGGCACTATGGCAGAAGACATCGACAAAGCTCGAGGTAACTCAGTTAAATATTATATTGGCTATGAGCCGAAAGACGACGAACACACACCAGTGTCCACGCTTCGTAAAATTAGCCTCCAGGGAAACGAAACAATCGAAGACCTGCCCGGTTATCAATTAAGCAAGGACGGTCTGTACGATGAAGAACGTGAATGGCTCGCCTCGATCGCACCACGACGTTTTCAGGAGATTAGTTCATTTGGTCATATTCCAGAATCGCCGGCGACGGCTGGACTTGAGCTACTAAGGGCTGTTTTACAGGATTCCGTTGGTTCAGATGAAATATGGTTCTTTACAATGGTTTCAAAGAAATATGATACCTTAGTTAATTTATTTGGCCCTCAAGCTGTACGTAAGATTGGCGATGCGGTTCCACTTAACGATTCACGCGTTGCTGATGATATCTCGCTCGTTCCAGCAATTGTTGATACTTCGGCTTTTTTCCAGCAAGTATACGAAACAGCGATAAGTGAAACTATACCCGCTAAACGGCGTAAACATATTGGCATTTTGACGAATTTTACCGAAGGGCTTACCGAAGCGCAGATGGGAAGTGATGTGTATGCCTTAACGCACGCTGTCGCTGGTGTACCAGCACCTCGCGAAGAGGTGAATATCGGAGCGTATATTAAAGAGCGACCGGAATATAACACTCTTTCAGTATGGCAAGCGCCTCGTTCGTTTGATCTTAATATTAATGGCGACAAAATTGCCTTGAAGGAATTACTGGATAGTGGCGATATCAACTCTATTAAAGATACTTTCGATGCAACTGAACTTTTTGAATTGCAGCACCCGCTTGAGCGTAGCAACGAAGCATTGAAAAAAGAATTTCTTAAAGATATTGAAACTCGACGCGAAAAAATTGGTGCTTGGTTTTATTACCCGTGGTCTAAGGATCTCGTCCATTTCCCTAACCAAGCTGATTATCAGTCACTACGAACTGCAGCTAACCAAAACATGATTACTGGCGATGAACAAGCAGCGCTTTTACTTGCAAAACCGCTTGTCGCTGGCATGAGCGTCGGTAGTAATGTTGTAGAGCAGCTCATGTATTCAGGCGTCGGTGGTACGTATATGCTCGCTGACTTCGATACTCTGTCGATGACCAATCTAAATCGAATTCATGCCGGAATGCCACAAGTAGGTGAGCAAAAAATTGATATTATTGCTAAAAAAATGAGCGAACTTGACCCTTATGTTAACCAGATTCATCTTCGTGAAGGCATAACGCGAGAGTCGTTAGACGCTTTACCTGAAGTGCCGACGATTATTTTTGATGAGGTTGATGATTTCTCTGCGAAAGCACTTATGCGGGAATATGCTCAAAAACACGGCATTCCACTTATTATGGCAACGGATGTGGGCGAAACATCAATTATTGATATTGAACGGTATGATATTGAAAATCCGCAACCATTTAATGGCCGTCTGAATCGTGAAATGATTGATTTAATGCTTTCTGGTAAACTTACCGACGCTGATAAGAAGAAAATCACGACTAAGCTCGTTGGGCTTGGCAATGCGAGTATTCGTCTTCTTTCTTCAATCAACGACGACACCGTCATCAGAACACCTCAACTTGGGACGACGGCAAGTATAGGCGGGGGACTCGCTGCTGTAGTTGCTCGTGATATTCTGCTTGGTTCAAATGTGCGTTCGGGACGGAAAGTAGTCAACGCTCGTAAAGAGATGAATCTTTCTTCGCAAGCAACTTTTCAAGAAAGTATCCAGACGATCCAACAGTTCCTAGCTAAACGCTAGCATGACGTTATAATCTCGACTATACTGTGAGAATGATTGAAACGCTCATGGTTATTGCTGGGGTTACAGGCGCAGCCCTTATTGGCCTTTTTGTCTTAAGCCGTGGACTCCAACGTAGTTCAACTCGCGTATATGGAATAATGACCCTTGCGTTCATTGTATTGATGATAGCGAATCTATTTACGTTAGGCACTGTGACGGATACGAGTTTTGTATTGGACTGTATACGGGTTGTGGCCGCCATGACAACTATTGTTTTGGCTAGCTTGTACTTTGTAACGCAGTACTTAGCAATTGAATCAAAGTCGCGACACTACAGTAGTAATATAAGTTCATTCGTATTGGTTTTTAGCGTAGTAGTATTGGCTCTTCACCTTACGCCGTTCGTGTTTCGCGATGCAAAGCTTGGCGCTAATGGCGACATAGCTGTTGATGTTTCGTTTGGCATTATTCTTTTTCTTGTGCAGGCGGTCGGGGTTCTTGTCTTGACGATCGTACATTTGCTGCGGGGTCTTCGAAATGGAAGTCGCTCGCAACGCGGACAAAATTTATCTATCTTCGTTGGAGTACTACCGGCGCTTATTCTCGCACCAATTACGAGCTTTATTTTACCGGTTGTATACGGGCAAGTGATATTCGTTTCGATAACGCCGTTATATATAGTGTTCTTTATCGGAATGCTTGCATATGCCATGATTCGTCATGGCCTGTTTGACATTCGTCTAGCTGTCGTTCGCACCGCGACGTATCTTTTGTCACTAGCTACCTTAGCAAGCGCGTACCTTGCGGTTGCATATCTGATATTTGGTCAATTATTAGGTCAACAGACGCTCACTTGGGAAGTGTTGTTGAATGTAGCTTTGACGCTGTTGTTGGCTTTTGCTTTTCAGCCAATTAAGCGCTTTTTCGACAAACTTACTAACCGTGTATTTTACCAAGACAATTACAACGTCGACGATTTTTTCACCGAATTAAGCCGGGCGTTAACAAGTACTAATGACCTTCATAGTCTGCTTGCACGGGCCGGCGAGAAAATTGCCTATACTATCAAATCTTCGGACGCTTCATTTGTAATTTATACGAGCGAAAATCGTAGCGAGCAGATTGGTGTAGGCCGTTATAGTCGTATTTCACACAAAGATGCGCAGTGGCTTGATGAGTATCTGGGCGGCTCTGTTACAGAGCCGAAGGTTTTGAGCTTGCTCGATAGTGATGATGAGCCGCTTCGAAAAATGATGGTAAGCCACCGCATTGCAATTATTCTTCCGTTGCAACGGCAAGATACGAAGATGGGATATTTGTTTCTAGGTGAACACAAGCGCAGCCACTATAAACCAAGGGATATTAGAGTCGTATGGTCCCTGGCAGACGAGTTAGTGATTGCCATACAAAATGCCCTAAGTGTTGAGCAGATAAAAGAGCTTAATGCTCATCTCGAACAACGCGTCGATGCCGCAACGAAAGAGCTGCGCCGTTCTAACGCCCAGTTGCAGAAACTCGACGAAGCTAAGGATGATTTCATTAGCATGGCCAGCCACCAGCTTAGGACGCCGCTCACGAGCATTAAAGGGTACTTGAGCATGATGATGGAAGGGGATATCGGTAAAGTATCTGCCGAACAACAGAAAGTGCTGAATGAAGCATTTATGAGTAGCGAACGCATGGTTCGTTTAATTAGTGACTTCTTGAACGTATCGCGCTTACAAACGGGCAAATTTGTTATTGAAAAGCATCCAGTAGATTTAGCTTTGTTAGTACAGCGTGAAATTGAAAGCCTTACACCGAATGCGGCGGCACGTGGTTTGAAGTTCGAATACAAGAAACCAAAGAATATTCCTACGTTTCAGCTTGATGAAAATAAGATTGAGCAGGTAGTGATGAACTTCACCGACAATGCTCTGTACTATTCAAAAGACAACGGCAAAATTACTATTACTCTTAAAAAAGTTGGGAATTTTGTTGAACTAGTCGTAAAAGACAATGGCATCGGTGTGCCAGAGGAAGAACAAGCTCACTTGTTTAATAAATTCTTTAGGGCAACAAATGCCAGACGTGCTCGACCGGACGGTACGGGTGTTGGTTTATTCTTAGCTAAAAAAGTGATTGATGATCACGACGGTGAGATTATTTTCGAATCAAAAGAAGGCAAAGGAAGTTCCTTTGGGTTTAGGTTACCGTTACCTAAAAAGTAAATTAGTTTGTAGAAATACTAATCAGTTGAACGATGAGTATAACGATAACAATTACTACCGCTGCAGCAATTAAAATTGGCCGTGCAATGCGCTTGTTATCAAACCACCATTGGCTGACAGGATTGCGGTGAACCGCAGAAATGCGAGTCAGGATTGGACGGTCGATTGCGGCATCTACACCACGGTACGGTTTGTTACGCTTCTTCTTTTGTTTATTCGCCATGTCACTAGTATACCAAAAACCCCGCCATTTTTAAGGGGCGGGGTTTAGGTTAGTTCTGAATCGCTTCAGTAGAACGAGCGGTCAGACTCTATAGGCCAAGGGCACGACGGCTGGCGATGTAGTAAGCCACACCGGCAACAAGCGAACCAAGTCCTAGGATGGCAACAATGTTTTCACCAGCACCAGTGTGAGGAAGCTCAGGTGGTGTCACAGGAGTTTCAGCACATTTAGTTTGGTCAGTAGAGTACTTAGATTCATCGTATTCAGATTTGTTAATCGTCTTGATGTTCTTAGTAGCTAATTCACAAACAACCATAGTTTCTACAGGTGGAGTACAGTCAGAGAGTGTCCTTGAGTGCTTTTTAGCATCGAAGTCAGATTCTTTGATTGTAATGATAGTCTTAGTTGCAAGGTCACAGACAGGGATGTCTTTTGGAGCCTTAGGAACTTCGAACGCACCCTTACAAGCATCACTTGTAACAGTTTTATCTTGACCATTTACAGTAACTGTTACGATGGCAGTTACAGTGTATTTGCCAGCAGTAGATTGTGTGTAGTTAAGTGTTGCAGCAGTTGAAGTTTTAGTGTCAACTACTTTACCACTTGCGTCTTTAATTGTGTATGCAACGCTCTTGAAAGTCGCGTTTTCTACAGTGTACTTAGTAGTGAATTGGAATTCAGTACGAGTAAGAACCTTAACAGTTAATGAGTCACAAGTGTATTTAACAACTACAGGTGGCTTAGGAACTTCGAACGCACCCTTACAAGCATCACTTGTAATAGTCTTATCTTGGCCATTTACACTAACAGTTACGACAGCTTGTACAGTGTACTTGCCAGCAGTAGCTTGTGTGTAGTTTAGGGTAGCAGAAGCTGATGTTTTAGTATCAACTGTTTTGCCGCTTGCATCTTTAATAGTGTAAGTAACACTCTTGAAAGTTGCGTTTTCTACACTGTACTTAGTAGTAAATTGGAACTGAGTACGACTCAATGCCTTAATAGCAAGTGAGTCACAAGTGTATTTAACAACTACAGGAGGAGGCGTACATTCTGTTTTAACTGTTACAGTTGCGTCGTCTTCCTTGAAGTATCCACCTGATGAGAGGTGAACCTTGTTTACAAGGCTATTGTTTCCACACTTTAGGTCGTCTTTAGCAGCAACTTTACCGCTGAAGATAAGCCATGCGTTCGCACCAGGTGCGTATGATCCGGCGTTAATTCCGGTTGTTGTAACGTTGTCACTTACTTTTGCACCAGCTGGAACTTGTGAGTTGCCAACGATTGTAGTGCCAGGAACGTAAGTTACGCCTGCAGGTAGGATGTCTCGGAACATAACGTTGTCTTGTTGTGTAGTACCAACGTTTTTGTATTCAAGTAGGTAGTCAACTGTTTCACCAGGTTGTGCAACATAGTTGTTGCTCCAGTCGTTGGCACCGTGCTTGCTCACTGATTTCTCAGTAGTGAAGTTGATAGTACCGCCAACTTGCGCTTTAACTTTGAAGCTTACGTAACCTGAGTATTTGAAACAGCCAGGGATTTTACCGTCTAATGCGTTAAAACCAACAGCTGCACCGCTACTTGTAACGATACCGTCGCTTAGGGTTTTACCAGTTTGACCGTAGTAGTTGTTGTAAAGGATAGCAGATCCAGGAACGTAGCTAAGGTTGAAGTCTTGGCTGCTTGAAAAGATTGCTTGGTCCCAAACTTGGTTAGGAGTTGCATTGCTTGAAGAAATAAATCCGTCAATTTGCACTTTCTTACCAGTAGTATTAGGTACGTTAGCCATAACATTTGTGTTAAGGGCTACGAGGTTTAGGTTGTCAGCGGCGTTATTGTGAACGTACATCTGAACTAGGTATTCTTTATTACCAGTAACGGTAATTTCGTCTTTCCAGTTACCAGCGGCTGTATCTGCAGCGTCTTTAATACGAACAAAGTTTCGTTCGTCGCCATAGTCAGGGTTGTCGGTAATTGAGTTGAATGTAACGTGGTCGGCAGGGTTTTCTACTGTGTAAGTTGGGCGGTCTGTAGGACCCCAACCAAGCACAACGGCCGGAATGATAATTGCAGCGGCAACCATCGCAACGACAGCGCTAAAACGCTTCGGAGCACGACGGATGAGGGAAGTAATTTTACTCATATGATTCTCCATTTCTTGATTCATCTCGCAGATAAAATCAAAATTAATAATAAATTGAACATTAAATTGTGCATAAACATTGTTGCCAATTTGTTAAGTTACGTTTCAAATCAGATCGTTACAATGTGCATGTCCTCCAAAAAGGACACGCACGAGTTTGTACTCACAGATATAAATCAGACTATGGTGAACTAAATCACACTGTAGGACTTTCTATCTGGAAAGCTAAAAGGATTCCTGCAAGCAGGCGTGCCAGAAAAGACTGACACGCCTGCTTGGTTTAGCAGGTCGTTTTACCCGGTGCTGGCGAACACCCTGTTGAAGGAGCGGTCGGAAGCGTGGGCTCAACTGGTGCAATGACCACTGGTGACGGTTCAGGCGTCGGGGCCGCGATGGGTCCCGTGGGCGTCTGAACTGGAGCAGCCGTCGGAGCAGGTGCTGCAGGCGGTGCGGTGTAAACCGGTGCCGGTGTAGCGGGCTTGTCCGGCTGTGCCATTTCGGGCGCAGCTGGAAGAACGCTGGGCTTCTGCTGTTCGGGCAGGTTGCCCGTGTGCTGAGGTGCTTCCCAAATGTTCTTGTGCGTGTTCGGCGTCGGCGTGTTCGGCGTGTTAGGCGTTGGCGGCGGCGGGTTGTCGGTCGGGACAGGGGGCAAGTTGGGGCGGCCCAGGAATACCGGGTTACCACAACGGAACATGACCCATGTCTTCGAACCGTCAGGCAGGGTGATAACGATGGCCTTGCGGTCACCGGTGATTCCCTGTCCTTCTGCCACACCATAGTTGCCATTGGCGTCTACGCCCGAGTTGGTTCCGTTAGCGGGAGCCTCGCCGATTGCAAACGTTACGCCGGCCATGTGGTATGCGCCATCGAGTTTCTTGTACAGGTCCTGACCGTCTTCCGAAAGGCAGTTCCCATCGATGAGCGTTGCTACCTTGCTGGTGTCCTTGACATCTTGGTCTGAAAACAGACCAACTTGGTGAGCGTAGGTAGCGAGCAGTGCACCATTGTGACCGCCAGTGACGAGCAGGGTAGCGCGCTCGGGATCGGAGATCCCAGTTGCGAATACTGCGTCGTACTCAGCCTGGAAGTTAGGGTTAACTTTCGGGCTGCCGTTGCGGTCGAGCGCTACCTGAACGAATTCAGGGTCGCACTCTTCAGCAGTCGGGGTAGGTGAAGGTGTTGCTGACGGTGTAGCCGACGGGGTTGCCGACGGCTTCAGCAGGGAAGTCGAAACATCCCCACCGTTGAGGTTCCCGAAGAAGCCAAAAAGGGCTACTACGAGAACCAGGACGAGAACGAAGACGATTACGAGAACCCGGAGGATTCTCTTTGCAGTCGTGCCACGTTCTTGTACGGTGTACTCCATTACGTGACCTCCTTAGGCCTGTGTGTGTGGGTGGGATGTTGCGAACGGTCCATCTTCGCTGTCATCGGTCGATTTGGGCTTACTAGCCTTTATGTAACCGATGAGGAAGCAGATGGCGATAGTGAACGGGTGAACCAGGAAGGGAACCCATGGGAATGAACCCGTACCGCCAGAGAAGTTCAGAAGAACACCCTGAACGGCAAACGTGATAAAGACACCGACGAAAACGCCGATGACGATCCACAGGAAGATAGTGCCCTTACGAGGCTTCGGAGGAATCGAGGGGTCGTTTGAGGCGCGAACCTTGGCGAGTGCTCTCTTTTCCATGAAGCGACGAATCGGCGACTTGTACTCCTTGGTCGGCTTGAAGCTGGGCTTCTTGATCTTGGGCACGTTGACCTTCTTCGCTTGCGCGATGATGGCCGTGGCAGCCGTCGAGGCTCCAGTCTGAATGCTCTGCGTTCGGGTAAAAATCCCGGCGGCTTTGCGTGCAGCCTGAAGCTTCTCTTCGGGCTTGGCTAGTCCGTTGATGGCTTCCTTGAGCGTTTCATCAACTGCTTGACGGTGAGGCGTGCCCGCCGTCAGCTTGTTGTTGAAAGCCTTAGTGGCCTTCGTGTAGCGCCGTGTATCTGGCTTCGCGAAGGTGTCAAGGCCTGCTGTCAGGTTGTCGATGTTGTAGGTCATATGTTTACTCCTGTACTCTCCATGGAAGTTTGCGCGGTCGCGCAATTGAATGCGTTACCGTTGTGCCGTCCCTGGAGGGGTTGGGAGCAGCGCGTCAAACCGCTGAACTAAGTTCGGCAGTAAGGCGCGCTGCTTCCTAAGAAGTAAACGAATCTACTAATAGCTTTCAGTGCGCCGTAAGTATAATAAATACACTTAGGACATGCACTGTAATGATCTGACTTGTTAACGTCCACCTCACACCTGATAGGGGTCTCAAACCTTATCCGTGAATGATGTTATTAATTTATCACATATTGTCCATAATGTCAATGCTTTATACAATAAATATAACATAAGCACAAGCATTTTCAACACCTTAGGATTACCGTAAAGCACCTAAAGCGCTACTGCTAGTGGTTGACGTAAATACAATACGCTACATATAAAATAATTGACAACCCCTGTCAATAGGAGTATATTTTGCTGTTAAGTGTAAGTTATCGTAAGGTATCCAGATTGCTATGCTCCCGCATAGCACGTATCGCTTTTAGTGAAACAAATTTGTCAAAAAGGATTACACTCCCGGGTAAGGGGCACTATCGATGCAAACATCACGTGATTTGAGCACTCAGGCACGAATTCAGCTGAAAAGATGGATTCAAGCCAACGTCAAGCTCGACGGCTATTTGACACCTCCTGAGGAGTTGGACGGCCTGTCGTCGCACGACAAGCAGAGTGCTGAATTCAAAGATCGAGACGATGCAGCAACCACGTTCGTGGACATGTATCTGGGTAACAACCCGGAGTTCACGGGCATTATGTACAACCTGACCGACTCGCGAGGCACAGAAGGGAGGGCAACCTTCCGAAGCGCCATTCGAGAAGCTCTCTGCGAAGTGCAGAAGAGCGCTTGGGCCGAGTTTACTCGTACCAAGGGAACTCGAACTCGCAAGCCGGTTGCCGTTTAATGGCCGCAGTGTTAACCGCCCCGATAGCGGACGCAGCAGCCAAGGAGTACTGGAAAAATGGACATCGTATTTTTCGTGTTCCACCAGAAGCGATGGGGTACGTTGAAGCTGCACGCGAAGTGTGTGGCAACGACGATTCGCGAAGGCTCCTAGAAATCGTAACCGAAGCAACCTGGGGTATGCACTGGGTGCGTTTGAACCTTTTGGCCTACGGTCGCTTCGAGTACAATGTTCCACCTGATGAGATCATGGAGCTCTTCAGGGATCCGGTCACGGGCATCACCTTTACACCGGCTGAAGTGAAGAATATCATGCTTCAGTCTGGTATATTTTGGAACGGTGCAATAGACCGAAGGAATATATCTCGCAGGTAACTGCGAAAAATCGTCAATTCTACTTTCTTTCCGTCGGGGGTTTGAAGTAGGGTTGGCTCCCCGGGCGGAGCGCTCCGAGTCGTCATAGACTCAGATGCGCTCCGCTCGCGCGGATACAATTCACACTGTCAACCTCTAGCCAAGAGGTATTTTTTTTGCTATAATATCCCGAGTAAAAGCGCTTTTGACCAGTTCTTTTGATGGTCTCATCGTCTAACGGTTAGGACACCAGGTTTTCATCCTGGCAATCGGAGTTCGATTCTCCGTGAGATCACCAAGAGAACCGACCAAAAGCGCGGTAAACGTAAAAAGGTATTATTTATATGGCAATTATTTTCAAACGAACAAAAATCCTCGCGACCGTTGGTCCAATCACAAGCACCCCAGAGATGCTTGAAAACTTAATTAAAGCAGGCGTTAACGGCCTTCGTCTAAACTTTAGTCACGGTGACTACGACGAACGAACTCAACAAATTCAGTGGATTCGTGAAGCTAGCGCTAAAGTTGGTAAGCCGGTCGCTATCCTACAAGACCTCCAAGGTCCAAAAATCCGCCTCGGTATGCTGAACGAAAACACTCCTGTTGTTAAGGGCGACGAAATCATCCTTGATTACGCAGCTGAACACAACGGCCTGACTTTCCCAGTTCAATACAACTTGGCTGAAAAAGTTCAAGTTGGCGAACCTATCTATATCTTCGACGGTAAAGTTCGTACTACTGTTATTGAAATCCCAAGCGAAACTGCAATTAAGCTTCGTGTTGAAAACGACGGTACGCTTATGAGTAAAAAGGGCATTAACCTTCCTGATACTGACTTCGGTGGCGACATTCTTACTCCAAAAGACCTTAAAGACCTCGAATACGGCCTTACTCAAGACATCGACTTCGTTGCTTTAAGTTTCATCCAAAGCCCAGATGACATTCACAACCTTCGCCAAATCTTGGTTGCTGGTGGTTCAACTGCGCAAATTATTGCAAAAATTGAAACTAAAGCTGCTATTAAAACTGAAGTTATGGAAGAAATCGTCAAAGCATCTGATGGCATTATGGTTGCACGTGGTGACCTAGCTGTTGAAGCTGGTGCTGAAGTTGTGCCTATCGTCCAACGACGATTGCTTGCACTTTGCCGTAAGCACGGTAAATTAAGCATCGTTGCGACACAAATGATGGCAAGCATGGTTGATAACCCTGAACCTACACGCGCTGAAGTAAGTGACGTTGCAAACGCTGTTATCCAAGGTGCTGATACTGTTATGCTTTCAGACGAAACTGCCAACGGTAAATACCCACTCGAAACTGTTGCTGCTATGAAAAAGGTGATTCTTTACACGCAAGACAACGCTCCTGTAGCTCCAATCCACGACATCATTGCTAAAAACCTTCAACTTGACGCTATTAGTACTGCTGCAGTTACTTTGGCTGAACAGCTTAAGGTTGATGCAATTATTGCTGAAACAAAGTCGGGTGCAACTGCTTCAAACATTGCAGCACACCGTCCAAACTTGCCAATCATTAGTGTTACAAGCGAAATTCAGGCAGCTCAACAACTTGCTTTAAGCTATGCTAACCGTACCTACATTCGTCCTGACAGTGCTGAAGCTGGTTTCGACCTCGCTAAAGAACTTAAAAAAGACGGCCTATTCGGCGAAGACGATGCTAAGGTGATTATCGTTAGTGGCCAACAGCCTGGAATTATCGGAACTACCGATACAATCAAAGTACGCGTACTCATATAAAATTCGAAACAAAAACACTATTGTCGTAGTACAATAAACATAACAAGAAAAGATTAGGTGGATATGAGCTTTTTTAAACGAACAATTCGTGATGTTCCAATTGATAACAAAACTGTGCTTATACGGGCAGATTACAACGTGCCCCAAAGTAAGACCGGTGCTATCAGCGACGACCTCCGTATTCGTATGAGCCTGCCAACTATCGAATATCTCCTAGAGCATAAGGCTAAAGTGGTAATTATGAGCCACTTAGGCCGACCCGAAGGGCACGAGGCGAAATATAGTCTTAAGCCAATCGCTAAACGACTTTCTGAACTACTTGATAAAAAAGTTATTTTTGTTGAAGACTGTATTGGCGATAAGGTTGTTCAAGCTGTTAAAAAAGCACCAGCTGGCAGTGTTGTTTTGCTTGAGAACCTCCGTTTTTACCCAGAAGAAGAAGCAAACGATACTTCTTTTGCGCAAAAAATTGCGAAAAGCACCGGTGCTCGCTACTTTGTTCAAGACGGTTTCGGTGTTGTTCACCGTGCTCACGCAAGCACCGAAGCTATTACTCACTTTATCCCAAGCGTTTCTGGCTTATTGCTTGAACGCGAGTACGTTACTATTACCGGCGCTATGGAAAAGCCACAACGTCCACTCATTGCTGTAATGGGTGGTGCTAAGGTAAGCGATAAAATTACGGTGATCGAACGATTCGTAGGTATTGCCGACAAAATTATTATCGGTGGCGCAATGTCGAATACATTCTTGAAGTACAAAGGCCACCATATGGGCAGCAGTAAAGTTGAAGATGGCCAAGAAAAGGTTCTTGATAGTATTTACCTTGCCGCACATAAAAAGCTCGATACAAGCATTGATGATTTTATTATTCTTCCAGACGACGTAGCCGTGGCAACCGGCGTATCTGAAACTGCAGTGCGTAAAAACGTAAAACTTGGCAATCTAGATTCAGCCGACATGGCATTAGACATTGGTGACGCTTCAATTGATCGAATGGTTGAAGAAATTTCAAAAGCAAAAACAGTCATTTGGAACGGAACTTTAGGCTACGCTGAGCTACCTGAATTTGCACATGGTTCAGCTCGTTTAGCGCTATCACTTGCTACCCAGCCTGAAACCACCTCTATTATTGGCGGCGGCGATACAGCAGATTTCGTCCTTAAATGGGACGGAAAAGGCGGCGAAAGCTTCACTCACGTATCAACTGGTGGTGGCGCATCGCTCGAATTAATGGCTGGTAAAAAACTCCCTGGAATCGAGAGTTTGCTAGACGCACCAAGATAAGCTACACTAAGGTTAATAAATAAGCATAGGCAGTATGGCAAGCGATAAAAAACTCATAATTGGAAACTGGAAAATGAACCTCGGGGTACATGAATCTAGTTTGTTTCTCCACACTTTAGCGGGCGAGGTAAAAACTCACCGTAACTTAGAGGTTATTATTGCCCCTACGATGTTAGCACTCCAGACATTAAGCTTGCAGGTGAACCACAAACAGTTCAAACTTGCTGCCCAAAACTTTTACTGGCGTGACCACGGTGCGTACACTGGCGAAGTATCTGCAACCAGCCTTCGCGGTATCGTACAGTACGGCCTTGTTGGCCACTCTGAACGTCGTCATGTTTTTAACGAATCCGATAAAGACACTCGCGCTAAGGTGCAAGCGGCTATTCGAAACGGTATCCGCCCAATCCTTTGTGTTGGTGAAACTACCAACGAGCGCACTGCTGGTGAAACTCGCGACGTAATTCACGACCAACTAATTGGTGGCCTGGCTAACATTACCAGCGAAGAGCTTCCTCAAGTTGTTATTGCGTATGAACCCGTCTGGGCAATTGGTACCGGTAAAAATGCCGTACCTGGTGACGTTAAAGACGCTGTTGCGACTATTCGTCACCAATTAAAGCACTTGTATGGCGTAAAAGCTGCCAGTGAGGTGCAAGTACTATACGGAGGCAGCGTTACTGCTGACAGTGCTGCAGATTACCTTGCTTTGACTGAAATTGACGGGCTACTAGTTGGTGGCGCGAGCCTTGACGCAAGAGCCTTTAGTACGATTGTCGAAAAAGCATATAATAGCGTGAAAAAATAGGTAGGTGGGGATATGTCTGATATTGATTTTGATGAGCTAGATAGGGCTGTAAACGGCGCACTTGGCTCGAATGATGCCCTGACACCTATAGTTTCTACTCCAACTGTTGAAGAAACGCCTGAATCAACCGAACCTGCAACGATTAATCGTGTTGAACGAACGCAATTATCTCCTGTTTCTTCTCAACCGACATCTGTAACTATATCAATCGCTCCGGCAGCTCGTCGTAGCTCAGGCCGTTTTATGGATATGGTCCACCCGTCTTCTGACATGCGCTCGCAAGATCGTGGTGCAGCTGTAACTGCAAAGCCCGTTGTAGCTCCTGCTGTTAAAGAAGAGAGTACTCCAGAGTATGTTGAATCTCCGGCCTGGAACGAACCACTTGAATCACCATTCTTGCCAGACGCTAAGGTAGAAAAACGCCCACTTGGTGGCGGTGAAGCCATTTCTGACAAAACAGGTATTACTGACGCTTTTGATTTCGAAGGGTTACTAGATGAACCTGAAGAAGAATTACTTGAAGCTCCTGAACCCCAAGAACGTTTAGAGGCCATTGCATCGCCCGACCCAATTGATTTTGCCGCAGCTACTGCTATTAACGATGAACGAGAAGCTACGAGTTTTGTAGTTGAAGAACCTGTTAAAGAAGAATCTGTAGACCTCCAACAGGTTTCTGTTGAACCTGAAGCTATCGTTGAGCAACCGCAACCTGTTGAAGCAATCACAGAAGCTCCACAACCCGTTCTTGACGAACCAGTTGGCCCAACTTCGATCACTCCACAATACAAAGAGCAACCAAGCTCTAATCAAGAGTCTGGTGCTATGTATGATACCGAGTCGTACCACCAAGCGGTGACTGCGCCCGTGAAAAAGAAATCAGGCTGGTTTACTGTCCTTTGGATCGTTTTACTTGTAGTATTCGGTGCTGGCGCTGGTTACACCGTCTATACTTACGTATTACCTATGCTTTAAGCCTAGGCTAACAATCGCGCGTCGTTTATACTTAGTAGAATGGACATTCTTGGGGAATTAAACGATGCGCAGCGCGAAGCTGCTCTGACAACGTCGGGGCCGCTTTTGATTTTAGCTGGTGCTGGAAGCGGTAAAACTAAAACGCTTACCCATCGAATTGCGCTTCTTATTGCCGAACAAGGTGTTTGGCCTAGCCAAATTTTGGCAGTAACCTTTACGAATAAAGCCGCAAAAGAAATGCGTGAACGTTTGTCGCACCTTATTAACCAACCGAACGACCGTTCGTTTATGCCCTGGATGGGTACATTTCATGGTATTTGTGTTCGCTTACTCCGTATGGATGGCCATCATATTGATGTGCCGAGTAACTTTGTTATCTATGACGAAGATGACCGCAAAGGGCTTGTAAAGCAAGCAATGAAACAACTTTCTATTACTGACAAAGAGATGAAACCGTCAGCTGTGAGTAGTGCTATTTCAGCAGCTAAAAATGCTATGCAAAGTCCAGCTGATTTCGAAGCGGCAGCAAACTATCCTTTTCAAAAAAGTGTAGCAAAAGTTTACGCACTATACGAAAAGCGCCGTAAAGAAGCCAGGGCGTTGGACTTTGATGATTTGCTGCTTGAAGCGGTGAACTTGTTGCAGTCTAGTAAAGATATTCGCGACAAATGGAAAAATCATTTCAAGCACATTATGATTGACGAGTATCAAGACACGAACGCTGCGCAGTATCAGTTAGTGAAGCTGCTAACGAATGACGAACGTAATATTTGTGTTGTGGGTGATGATTGGCAATCTATTTACAGTTGGCGTGGTGCTGATTTTACGAATATTTTAAACTTTGAACGAGATTATCCCGGTGCGAAGGTTGTGAAGCTTGAACAAAACTACCGAAGTACCGGTAACATCCTTGAAGCTGCAAACCAAGTAATTACAAAAAATACTCAACGCACAGACAAGAAATTGTGGACTGCAGAGGGTAGCGGCGCACCAGTACAGGTGCACGGTGTATACGATGAAGCTGAAGAAGCGCGTACTGTAGCAGACAGAATTACGGCCCAAGTAATGATTGGTGCTCGTAAACACAGTGATTTCGCTGTTTTGTACCGTACTAACGCCCAAAGCTACACACTCGAGCGCGCGTTCTTGCAATCGCGCGTACCTTACCAGATTGTTGGTGGTGTACGGTTCTACGACCGTAAGGAAATAAAAGATATTATTGCGTACATGAAGCTCATTTATCAGCCAAATGACCGAATGAGCTTTAGTCGAATTGCAAACATCCCTACACGGGGCGTTGGCGCAACAAGCTTGGAACGCTTCTTAAATTGGCAATCGGAACAACCGGTTGATATTATCGATGCCCTGGTAAGGGTTGAAGAAGAAAATGTCGTTACAGGTAAGGCTAAAGGCGCATTAACCAGGCTTGGTGTGAATTTACAGATACTACGTGAGAGTGTTGAAGAGGTAAGCCCTGCTGAATTGATCGATTCACTTATTAAACTCGTTGGCTATCGTGATTTTATCCTTGATGGCACACCGCAAGCTGAAGACCGCGAAGAAAACCTCGGTTCATTACTTTCTGATGCTCAAAACTTTACAAGTATTTCTGATTTTCTTGAAGAGGTCGCACTTATGTCGAGCGTCGATAGTCAAAAAGATGGCGACACGGTGACACTTATGACACTCCACGCTGCAAAGGGCCTGGAATTCCCTGTTGTCTTTATGGTTGGAATGGAAGAGGGAATATTGCCTCATTCCCGCGTATTTGAGTCGAGCCCGGCTGACCTCGAAGAAGAGCGCCGCCTTTGTTACGTAGGTATGACTCGCGCACGAGAGGAACTACACCTTAGCTATGCCTACAGCCGCCTACAATTTGGCCAGCGTGGCTATAACCCAATGTCTCGCTTTATTACCGATATGGGCGACCAAGTAGCTATGACCAACCCTGAGCCAAATATAATGGGATACCAAGAAGAAGAGCCTTTTTATAGCGACGAAGTCGGCTTTGAAATTGGCGATAGTGTTCGATCAGCAGCCTTTGGCGACGGTGAAATTATTGATGTTGACGGCATGGCTGTAACGATTGCGTTTATCAGTGGTCAAACTAAAAAATTAAATGCCGAATATGCCCACCTACAAAAGCTTTAGTAGTATAGAGGCGCGTGCTATAATAACTACAATAGAAAATACAATCGACTGTATACACTGTTAGGGACTGTTTTTTAATTTTTGCATGAAAATACGTTTACGTAAATCCACCACGTTTATTTCTGTGAGCCTTGCTGTTTTAGGGCTTGTTGGCGTGTTCGCAGGAAGTTTGGCTGCTCGGCCAGCTGCTGCGAGTAACGAAACAGGTCGCCTTATCTCTGTTCACGACCGTGGGCACGAAACCGTGTTCCTTACCCAAGCAGATACCCTTAAAGACGCATTTGCCGAAGCGGGTATCGAAGTCGACTCACATGACGCAGTTGAACCTGCTATTGATGAAAAATTAGTTGCAAGCGACTATCAGGTAAATATTTATCGTGCTCGACCAGTAACTGTTATTGATGGTTCAACTCGTCTGAAGGTCGTAACGCCATACCAAACTGCTGAACAAATTATCGCTGACGTAGGAATTGCACTTTACCCTGAAGATACAACGAGCCTTACGCGATCTGCTGACATTATTAGCGATGGTGCTGGTTTGAAGCTGCAGATTAACCGTGCTACGCCTTTAGTTCTTGATTTATACGGTAAGAAAACAGAAATCCGTACACAAAAAACTACTGTTGGTGAAATGTTGAAAGAAAAGGGGATTACCCTTGCTGAAAACGACCGAGCATCACTTGCGTCTTCGGCGGCAATTGCAAGCGGACTTGAAGTGCGTGTGTGGCGTGAGGGTACGCAGACTATCAGTGTTGATGAAGCTGTGGCATTCGGCACAGAGCAGATTAAAGATGCTGACCGTGCAATTGGCTATAAGGCTGTGCAAACCGCTGGTGTAGCTGGTCAACGTTCTGTGACATACCAGATCAACGTTATTAACGGCAAAGAGGTTTCTCGTGCTGAAATTGCTGCTATTGTAACTGTACAACCGCAAACTCAAGTTGAAATTATCGGTTCAAAACCTAATCACCTTCCGTATACGGGTGGCGGAACCAAAAGTGAATGGCTTGCTGCTTCTAATATTCCAGAAGAGAGCTGGGGCTATGCAGACTTTATGGTTGCACGCGAAAGCGGTTGGAATCCTAACGCCCTTAACAAATCATCTGGTGCCTGTGGCCTAGCGCAGGCATTGCCGTGTAGTAAACTTGGCCCTAACTGGAGCAACCCGGTTGTTGCACTGAACTGGATGCATAGCTATGCAACTGGCCGCTACGGTAGCTGGGAAAAAGCCTATAATTTCTGGCAAGCGAATAAGTGGTATTAAATGGCAGGTCCTAAAAAATCACTCGGTCAACACTGGCTAAAGGATAGGGATATTCTTGCGAACATTGCAGATGATGCAAATATCGGTCCAGATGATACCGTACTTGAAATTGGCCCAGGCCTCGGGACGCTTACAAGCGAATTGCTTCGACGCGCTAAAAAAGTTGTTGCTGTCGAACTTGATGGTGAGCTTGCAGCTAAGCTACCAGGACAATTCCCCGGCACGTCGCTTGAAGTAGTTAATCAAGACATTCTATCGTTTGACCTCACGCGACTTCCGGAAAACTATGTAGTTGTTGCAAATGTCCCATATTACATTACTTCCAAAATTATCCAGTTGTTAACAACTGCCGGTAATAAACCGCGAACGATTGTACTGCTTATTCAAAAAGAAGTTGCTGTTAGACTGGCTGCTCAACCGGGCGACATGAGTATTCTTGCCGTAAGTGCCCAAATTTATGCAGAAGTTGAACTGAGCGATGTCGTGCCTGCTAAATTCTTTACGCCACCCCCGAAAGTGGATAGCCAAGTAGTTGTATTGAACACAAGGCCAGAAGCATTGGTTGCCCCCGAAGACGAAAAATTATTCTTTAGAGTTGTGAAGGCTGGTTTCTCTGCAAAACGCAAAAAGCTACGAAGTAGTATTTCAAGTGGCTTACATATTTCTAAACTCGAAGCCGAAGAATTGTTAAAAAGTACCGGTATCAGCCCTGATGACCGTGCTGAACAATTGTCTTTAGATGACTGGCTGAAACTTACTGCAGCCGTTGCTCTCACCGAGTAGTTATTCAATGCTATAATTAGAGCAAATGGTAGAGGTAGTATCTTCTTTATGAAGCTTTGGGCATACAAATTTTTCACCAAAAACGCTATATATGTTGGCATATTTCTTATAGCTTTTTTCTTGGTTCTGTCTGCTTTTAGCTTAAATAATGTTCACGCCCAGGGTGAATCGAAGCGACTAATAACGGTATACGACCGTAATACCGAAAGTTCTTTTTTGACTGACCAAAAAACTATTGGTGCAGCGCTTGTTGTGAATGGAATTGAACTTGATCCACGGGATACCGTTGAACCTTCGCGCGACGAAGAGCTCATTGCTAATGACTATCAAGTGAATATTTACAGGGCTCGGCCGGTATTCGTTACCGATGGTTCAACGCGAGTAAAAGTTATGACCCCGTATCAAGTACCGGAACGTATTGCAGAGGACGCTGGTATTACGATGTATCCTGAAGACGTGACTGCATTGCAACCATCGAACGATTTTGTTGGTGATGGTGCTGGGTTGCAGATGAATATCGACCGTGCAACTCTATTGGTTCTTGATTTATATAGCAAGAAGACTGAAATCCGCACCCAGGGAGAAACGGTTGGCGATATGCTGAAAGAAAAGGGTATTGTACTGGGTGTAAATGGGCGTGTATCGGTCCCTCTTACGACGCCAATTGCCGCTGGCATGGAAGTGCGTGTGTGGCAAGAAGGCAAGCAGACCGTTACTATTGATAGAACAGTAGCCTTTGCAAAGCAACGAATTTTTGATGCGGACAGGGAAGTTGGGTATAGAGTTGTCACGACTCCTGGCGTCGAGGGTACACAGGCGGTTACCTATGAAATTGAAGTGAAAGACGGTACGGAAATTTCTCGTAAAGAAATTGCCAGCATTGTTACAAAAGAACCAATTAAGCAAATTGAAACGGTTGGAATTAAGAGTGGCCCTAATGCCCTTACTAAAGCTAAGGGTGCACAGGTCTGGACTGATAGCAAAGGTGTAGCGCATCGTGAAACCTATTACGATTTGGATATGGGTCGCGTAATGCAATCCTGCGGCCAAGGTGGCTTTTATGAAGTACGTGTTGATGGTGTAAAAGTAGATGCAGACGGGTACGTAATAATCGCAGCTAATTATGCGAAATACCCTAAGTGTTCAATAACCGAAACGAGTGTGGGCCCGGCAAAGGTATATGACACCGGCGGGTTTGCAGCTAAGCATCCGGACGGCTTTGACCTTGCGACTGACTGGTCGACTGTGAACGGACGCTAGACCTCTGACGATTTAAGTATCAATCTGGTACAATGGACATAAATGGAACAACCACAGAAAAAACTCTACATCGCAACCGCTATTCCTTATGTGAATGGTACTCCTCACATTGGCAACGCACTCGATTATTTACTCGCTGATATCTGGACTCGGTATCAACGTCAAAACGGCCACGAAGTCCGTTTTCAAGTAGGTACCGATGAACATGGTAATAAAATAGCTGCTAAAGCTGCCGAAGAAGGCATTACTCCAAAAGAATACACCGACAAAATGTACGGTAACTTCGAAAACCTTATGAAAAAAGTTGGCGCACAGTACACTGATTTCATTCGTACGACCGACGAACATCACGTGCAATCAGTTAAATATATTTGGGAAGTTTTAAAGCCGTATATTTACAAAGGTTCATACCAGGGTTGGTACTGTGTTGGGCACGAAGCGTTCTTTACTGATAACGAAGTTCAAGCCCTTGGCGGTATTTGTCCTGACCACCAAAAACCATTCGAACAGGTAAGTGAAGACAACTACTTCTTTAAAACCAGCGTATTTACAGACCGCATCAAAGAAGCAATTAATAACGGCACAATGCAAATTATTCCAGAGTTCCGAAAGAATGAATTCTTAGAACTTATTAAAGACGGGCTTGCTGACGTAAGTATTTCTCGACCTCGTAAAAGCCTATCTTGGGGTGTTGATGTTCCTGGTGACCCAGAACAAGTTATGTACGTATGGATTGATGCACTCGCTAATTACATTACTGTGCTGGGTTATCCAGACCGTCCAGAAGAATACAAAAGCTTCTGGCCCGCTGACGTACAGGTAATTGGTAAAGACATTCTTCGTTTCCACGCCGGTATCTGGCCTGCAATGCTTATGGGCCTTGACCTTGAGTTGCCAAAACGCCTGCTTGTGCACGGACACATTAATATCGCTGGTACTAAAATTAGCAAATCTGTCGGTAACGGTGTTGACCCTAATGTAATTATCGACCAATACGGCCTCGATGCTTTCCGCTATTTCTTCTCTCGTCACATTCCGACACTTGATGACGGTGACTTTACTTGGGAAAAGTTTGAAACAGCGTATAACAGCGAACTTGGAAATGACCTTGGTAATTTAATCCAACGCGTTTCAAGCATGATTATTCGCTACCAAGCAGGCGTTATTGGTGAATCTCAACAAACTGAGCACGACATGACAAACTATCACCGCGCTATTGCAGACCTTGAGTTCAACAAAGCCGTTGATGAAGTATGGAACATGATTCGAAGCCTGAACCAATACATCGATAACGTGAAACCCTGGGTTGTTGCTAAAGGTCTTGGTACTGACCCAGAAGCGGAACCGCACCTTGCTGAAATTCTTGCCCACTGTGCTGGTGCATTGGTGCAAATTGGTGACCTGCTTATCCCATTTATGCCAGACACTGCTGGTTTTATTCACGAAACCTTCGAAACTGGTGTCGTAAAGCAATCGGAGGGCGTGCTATTCCCAAAGCGATATCTTCACACCGCTGACCCACACGCCGCTAAGCAATAATGTTGATAGATACGCATTGTCATATTCACGAATCGTACGAACTACCTTTAAATGAGGTCCTTATTCGTGCGTCCGCAGCCGGAGTTGATGAATATATCTGTGTTGGAACTTCTGAAGAGAGCTCACGCTTAGCGATTGCTTTTGCTGACGAACACCCCGAAGCGTATGCTGCAATTGGGGTTCACCCTCATGATACAAAGGATGGTTACGCTGCAATCGACACGTTAGCAAATACTTCTTCGAAGATTGTTGCCGTCGGCGAGGTAGGCTTAGATTACTTTTACACTCATAGTCCTCGAGAAATACAAATGGAAGCATTGGAAGCGCAAATCCAGGTGGCCTTAAAGCATAATTTGCCCATTATTTTCCATGTTCGCGAAGCGTTCGATGATTTTTGGCCTATTTTTGATAAATATCCAGGAATTCGCGGAGAGCTTCATAGTTTTACAGATTCCAGTGAAAATCTGCAAAAAGCACTAAATAGAGGGCTTTATATTGGTATAAACGGCATAAGCACTTTCACCAAAGATGAAACGCAGAAAAAAACCTTTGATTCTATTCCCCTTGACCGTTTGCTCTTTGAAACAGACGCTCCTTTCTTGACGCCAGCTCCATTACGTGGTAAAGTAAACGAGCCCGCGTATGTGAAGCTTGTTGCGCAATATCATGCAGATCGAAGAGGTATAAGCCTTGAAGAAATCTCTGATGCAACCACCGCTAACGCCCGTACGTTGTTTCAACTAACAACGCTCTCTTAAACCAAAACATGCAAAAACATTCCATCATTTAAGGGAAGACTATTTATATGGCAAACGGACAATTTACTATTCCGGAAGCATTTCGCCAACCGGCACCAGAACCCGACCGAAATTACGAAGCTCAGCAAACTGAAGCTTTTTCAGTTCAGCCTGACATTCAGCAATCAACTCCAGAAACTCACCCAACACCATTTCACTTTATTAAAGAAATTGAAGACCGACTTGATTCATATCGTTATACGGCGATTGAAATCGAAGAGGCAAAACGTCCTTGGCTGAAATCAATGAAATCTTTGATTCTTGCACCAAAGCCAATCATGGCTGAACTTATTGAAAAAGAAAGTATTATTGGTGGCCAACTTTTGCAAAAAATAGATTCACACCACGAGCTTAGATTTTGGAGCGAAGGCCACGAATGGTTCTTTGGTTGGACCGATGGTAAGGGTGTCACCATTACTAATTCGGCTGTTCATTATCAAGTAACTGATAGCCATATTCAAAAATCATATCAAGGCCGGATTGTTCCATTTGCACCAGGCGAAGAAGAATACTTTATAAATGCAGTCCAGGCATATGAACACGCTGTGATGCACGAGCTATACCCATTCGATGAAGCTTTAATCGAACTCATGGCAAAAAGTGATTATAATATCGACGATCTCGCCAATAAAGACGATTTCGATTTAGCAGCCTAGTGCATCGTACGCTATAATAAGGAAAGTGAAAAACCAGGTGATATATCTTGATCATGCGGCTGCAACGCCGCTTGACCCCAAAGTTTTAGCGGCAATGATGCCGTACTTTTCTGATGATTTTTATAATCCGTCAGCACCCTACGCGCCGGCTATTATGGTTCGCCGCGCGTATGAATCTGCGAAGGATGGTATTGGCCGTGCAATCGGTGCTCGTGGCGATGACATTATTATTACCGCCGGTGCGACTGAATCTATTAACTTAGCTTTCTCAAGTATTGGTGGCCATATTATCACAGCGAATATTGAGCACCATGCAGTGCTAGCCGCTGCCAAAAATTTCGATCACACTATTGTCGAAGCTGATACCCGCGCACTTGTTTCGGCAGATGTCGTAAAGGCTGCTATTCGGCCTGACACTCGGTTGGTAAGTATCGCACTTGCGAATAACGAAGTTGGAACTATTCAACCGCTCCGCGATATCGCAGAGGTTGTAAAAAAAGAACGCGATGCGCGTTTGGCTCGTGGCGATCACACTCCTATTTACTTGCACAGCGATGCATCACAGGGTGTCGGTCAATTAGACGTAAATATTGCCCGACTTGGTGTGGACTTGTTAACACTCAACGCCGCAAAGGTGTACGGCCCTAAACAGGTTGGTCTTTTGTGGTCAGCACCATTCGTTGAATTGAAGCCATATATTGTTGGTGGTGGGCAAGAGCGCGGCATTCGTAGTGGTACTGAGAACGTCGCTGGGACGATTGGTTTTGCTAAAGGAATGGAACTAGCGAGTGAACACCGTGGCTTTGAATCTAAGCGGCTTATGAAGCTACGCGACACGATGCAAAAAAAGCTGGTTGAAGCATTTCCTAAAGCTGTTCTTTCAGGACACCAACGCCACCGCCTTGCTGGACACTTGCATATTTCATTTCCGGGGCTTGATGCCGAACGTGTATTATTCGGTTTAGAAAATCGAGGAGTATTGGTTGCGACGGGGAGTGCCTGTGCAGCTAATAAAGGAACACGTTCGCACGTGCTTACTTCAATTGGGCTTAAGCCTGAAGTTGCTGACGGCAGTTTACGGCTCACTCTTGGCCATCTTTCTACTGAAGAAAACTGTCTAGAAGCAGTGAAAATTATTACTGAAGAAGTGACAAAAGAATACGCCAGGGTTAGCCGCTAATGATTAAGTGGTTTGTGTCTGCGTTTGTTTTGATTGCTGTCTTCATTACGTTAATTACAGTGTATCTACAACCAAATAGTTTTATAGGCTGTGCGGCTACGCCAGATACGACGAGTAAATGTTCTGAATCTGATGCAATTGTTGTGGTTAGCGGAGGGGATACCCAAGCCCGAACCGAAGCTGGAATTGATTTATATAAAAATGGGTGGGCTGAAACTTTAATATTCTCTGGCGCAGCGCAAGACAAGACGGGCCCAAGTAACGCAGAAGCAATGCAACGCCAAGCGCTTGAAGCTGGTGTGCCAAGTACTGCAATTATCATCGATGAAGATTCTGAATCAACACAACAAAATGCCGAGAATACCAAAACGATTGTTGCAGACCAAGGATATAGCGACATTATATTGGTAACATCGGGCTATCATCAACGTCGAGCAAGTTTAGAATTTAATAGCCGCGCAGACAATGTGAACATACGAAATTATCCTGTAACCCATGACGGCGATTGGGGTTGGTACTGGTGGTTAACGCCGCGCGGTTGGTGGTTATCAGGTGGAGAATTAGTTAAAATTATCGCTTTTTATTTAGGAGCAACTTCATGACAAAAGTATACGTAGGAATGAGTGGTGGTGTAGATTCGTCTTTGACGGCAGCTCTTTTGGTTGAGCAAGGGTACGACGTCACTGGCGTGTACATGAAAAACTGGACACAAGACTTACCAGGAATGAAATGCCCTTGGGCTGATGACTTGGCTGATGCTAAACGCGTTGCAACGCAACTTGGAATTGATTTTAAGGTATTTGATTTTGAAACTGAATACAAGCAAAAAGTCGTCGACTACATGATCGATGAATACAAGCTTGGGCGAACACCAAACCCGGACATTATGTGTAACCAGGAAGTGAAATTTAAAATATTTCTTGAAACTGCTTTAGAAGACGGTGCAGATTTAATTGCAACGGGGCACTATGCGCGTGTTAAAGATGGCAAACTTTTACAGGCTGTTGATACCAATAAAGATCAAACCTATTTCCTGTACCGCGTAACTGGCGAAGCGCTTTCAAAAACGCTTTTCCCGCTTGGTGAATTTACCAAACCGGTTGTACGCGAAATGGCAAAAGAACGCGGTTTATTTACTGCTGCTAAAAAAGACAGCCAAGGCATTTGTTTCGTTGGTCAAATTGGTATTCGTGAGTTCCTGAGCCAATACGTTGAACAGAAAGCCGGTTTAATTATTGATAAGCAAACTAATAAGGTACTTGGCCAACACGATGGTGCGATTTTCTACACCATTGGTCAACGCCATGGTTTAGATGTTGGCGGTGGATTGCCATACTACGTTGTTGGTAAAGACATGGATAAAAATGAAGTGTACGTTACAACTAACTTAAATGATGATTCACTTTGGCGGCCCGAACTTAACCTTACAAGCGCGCACTGGATTAATGAAACACCAGAAGCGGGTGAGTACCAAGTGCGTGTGCGTCACCGTGCCTCTCTTATTCCAACGCAACTTTCTTTCAATGAAGATGGTAGTATTAAACTTTCTTTAGACAACGCCGAGCGTGCGGTTGCCCCTGGCCAATCAGTCGTTATTTACAATGGCGAGCTGTGTGTAGGCGGCGGTATTATCGCTTAAGTTTTTCTTAAGCTAGCAAGTTTATAGTGTGTAGGTAAAGTATCTGAATTGACTTCACCTGCGAGGGATACTTTATAAACTAGCACCCGTTTACTTGAAGTTTTTGATATTAGTTCTTCGAGTTCTAAAAAAGCCACCTCATGCCCACCCGGAGGTGGCTTTTTGTTTGGGGCTAAAAATGGTAAAATACCCTTATGAATGCCCAAGATATCCGTAACTCGTACCTCGAGTTCTTTAACGAACGTGGCCACGCAATTATCCCGCGTGCCCAGCTAATTCCATACAACGACCCAACAACATTATTTACTGGTAGTGGAATGCAGCCATTGCTTCCTTATTTGCTAGGCCAAGAGCACCCATCTGGTGTTCGCCTTGTTGATAGCCAAACTTGTTTGCGCGCCCAAGATATCGAAGACGTAGGGGACAACCGTCACACCACATTCTTTGAAATGCTTGGTAACTGGAGCATGGGCGATTACTTTAAAGAACAACAAATTCGTTGGTTCGCTGAATTCTTAATTGACGTGGTTGGCCTGGACCCGCACAAAATTTACGTCACTGCTTTTATTGGCGACGAAAAAAATGGTATTCCTCGCGACGATGAAGCTGCGAATATCTGGCAAAAAGTATTTACTGAACGCGGTATTCAAGCTGACATTGCTGAAGTTGGTTCACAAGCTGATGGTGATGCACGTGGAATTAAACCGGGTGAGCGTATTTTCTTTTACGATGACGGCGAAAACTGGTGGAGCCGTGGCGGTGGACTTGAAAAGACTCCTATTGGTGACCCATGCGGCCCCGACAGTGAAGTATTCTACGACTTTGGCCCTGAAAACCACGCCAAAGGTTACGGCCTTGCGCACCCTGCGAGCGACAGTGGTCAGTTTATGGAAATTGGTAACCAGGTGTTCATGCAATACAGCCGTAACGAAGATGGTAGCTTTACACCACTTAAAAAGCAAAACGTTGACTTTGGTGGTGGCCTAGAGCGAATCGCCGCTGCAAGCATTAATAGCCCTGACGTGTTCCGCATAAGCCTTCTTTGGCCAATCATTGAAAAAATCCAGACATTAAGTGGCAAGAATTACGAAAGCAACACTGCAAGTATGCGTGTGATTGCTGATCACCTTCGTGCTGCTGTATTCTTGGCTGTTGACGGCGTGAAGCCCGCTAATAAAGAGCAGGGTTACGTTATGCGTCGCTTGCTTCGCCGTGCAATCCGTTTTGCCTTCGACCTTGGTGTCGAACAAAACTTCTTTGAAGAAATTGTACCGGTTATTGCTGATCTGTATTCAGCTGATTATCCAGAAGTTGCTGCCGCTCGTGATGAAGTAATTGCGACACTTGTTAAAGAAGAAAAAGTTTTCCGTCAGACACTTCGAAAGGGTCTTAAGCAACTTGAGAAGTTTGCCGAAACTGGCATTACTGGTTCTGAATTGTTTACTCTTTACGATACATTCGGTTTCCCGGTTGAACTTTCAACCGAAGAAGCATTTAAGCAAGAAATTACATTGTCAGAAAACTGGCGTGCTGAATTTGATGACAAGATGGCCGAGCAACGTGCTCGTTCGCAAACTGCCGCTAAGGGTACTTTCAAAGGTGGCTTAGGCGGACAAACACTGCAACACATGAAATACCACACAGCGACACACTTAATGTACGCTGCGCTTAAAAAAGTAGTTGGCGACCACGTTACGCAACACGGCAGTAATATTACCGAAGAGCGCCTACGTTTCGACTTTAATAACGACGAGAAAGTTACTCGCGAGCAACTTGATGAAGTAGAGAAGTTAGTAAACGAATGGATTTCATGGGACGTTCCTGTTTCATTTACTGAATACCCAACTGCACAAGCTTTTGAAATGGGCGCAATTGGTGCCTTTGGTGATAAATACGGCGAAACCGTCAAGGTGTACAAAATGGGCGAAGATGAAAAGCGAGTCAGCTTCGAAATTTGTGGAGGTCCTCACGTTGACCATACTGGCCAACTTGCTGAAGATGGCAAAGTCTTTAAGATTACAAAAGAAGAAGCTTCAAGCGCAGGCATTCGCCGCGTTAAAGCTGTACTTGTTTAGTATTAGCCTAAACGAATAATATTTGATTTAGAGTCGGCGATTGCTTTTAAGTTTTGCATAACACCGCGCCCAAATTTATTGACATCTTGTTTTTGGAATGTATCAACCATTTCGTCATACATTGTCTGCTTCTTTATGTCTGAATAGTCAGTACCTTCAATAACGGCGGTAAGTTTTACTTCAGAGTTATTTTTACTTGAGCGATAAGTTACTCCTACTGCTGCGGTGCCATTATCTAGGGGTTGCCTAGAGATAAGTTCGAAAAGTTTTTTGGTATTGAAACGTTGCTGTTGGATACCGCGGTTTGTTTTGACGTCGCGCAATTCAAAACTTTCACCAATGTTCATTTGAATATCACCGTGATCTGGGGTGGTAAGCATTTGGTAGTGGGCGCGAATGTCAACGTTTCGTGACGAGTGGAGCGCTTCTAGCTCGTCAATTGTAGAAGAAGGCGGCACTGGTTTATCGGAACTGCTATAGCCAAGTGCGGTGTGTGCTCGAATATCTTGCAGAATTTCTTCAGCAGATTTCTGGCTTATCCTAGTACCTGTATTTTTCTTATCAATGTCGGATGATCTAACTGTTTGAGTAAAAAAACGATCGCCAAGTGTAACGAAACTTGAGGTGCTAAAGCCACCAATATTTGATAGTTGTAGACGACTAGCGACGAGTTGTTGTTCGCGGCCGCTGACATCGTGAGTCACGCCGACGGCAAGTCCTTCAAAACGTGCTCTTTGGAATTGAGTTAAAAATGCGTGGCCTGGAAAAACCGCAGTTGAATCAAGGTGGATACGGCCTATTGGCGACCGTTCTTCGGTGTAGCCTCTCGATTCAAGGGCATCATCAATAAGAGGGTCGAGTTGACGACGAAGCGCTGCACGCACATCATTACCGACCAGTAGCTCCCGGTCCCGAATTGGACGAACTTCTGACATGAATATATTATAGCATAAAACTTAATAAAATTCAAGTATATGCAACTTCTTTTTGTAACCACGACCTTTTTGTTCACTCCTACTGTATAATGGAGAACAATATGGTATTACAAAAACTCCGATCAAAAAGAAAGCCATCTAATGACGACTACATTCTTGCATTAGATATTGGTACTGAATTCGTTAAAGCACTTATCGCTAAAATTGAAGGCGATGAGCTTAAAATTGTTGGTGTTGGCCGTTCTCGCCAAGAAGTAAGTGATATGCATTCTGGTGCGATCGCTGACATTGCTGGAGTTGTGCGCAACTGCGAGGAAGCTTTGGCTGACGCTGAAGAACAAGCTGGCTTACAAGCAAAACGAGTAATTATTGGTATTGCTGGTGAACTTGTAAAGGGTGTAACTGACACCATTCGTTACCGTCGCCCGCAGCCAGACCGTCCTCTCGACGATTCTGAAATGGAATTTATTATTGAAAAGGTACAAGAGCGAGCGCAAATTAAGGCCCAAAAGCAAATTGCTCTCGAAACAGGTAACGAAGAAGTTGAAGTTAAGTTGGTGAACAGCGCTTTGGTTGGCATTCACATTGATGGCTACAAAGTAAGTAACCCAATTGGCTTTCAAGGCCGTGACGTAGCTGTGCAAATTTATACTGCTTTCGCTCCAATGGTACACATTGGTGCCCTTGAACGCGTTGCTGATGAGCTTTCATTGGAACTTCTTGCTGTTGCTGCCGAGCCGTTTGCGGTAAGCCGTAGCGTTCTTGGAAACGACGCAAGCAGTAACTTTACCGCTATTCTTGCTGATATTGGAGCCGGTACAACAGACATCGCCGTTGTAAACGATGGTGGTGTTGAAGGTACTAAGATGTATGGTATCGGTGGACGAAGTTTTACGCAAACAATTGCAGGCGATATGAATTTGCCATATAAAGACGCTGAGAAGCTAAAGGTAAATATTGGCCACGAGCAAATTAAGGCTTCTGTTAAAAAAGAAGTTGAAGAAGCGATTGATAAAACTTTGGAAGTTTGGACTGCGGGTTTTGAATTAGCACTTAGTGAATTTGATTCTGTCGACCATCTGCCAAATCGTATTCTGCTTTGTGGTGGAGGCTCAAGCCTCGAAGCATTAGTGACTGCATTGAATGGTAGCGCTTGGCACAAAGACCTTCCGTTTACTAAGAAACCAACCGTACACCACATTAACCCTTCTGAAGTGATTGGCGTTGTTGATACAACTGGCGATGTTAACGACCATAAATTCATAACCGCAATGGGACTTCTAAGGGTTGGCTATGATACACTATTAGGGAGTGGAGAGGGCGATTCTATAAAGGAAAAATTTAATCGACTCCTAAAAATTTAGTATGAATAAAGACGTTATTTACATAGATGTTGACGACGATGTCACGGCTATTATCGGCAAGATAAAACAAGCCAAAGAGAAAATCGTTGCTTTAGTACCACCTAAACGGGCTGGTTCACTCCAGAGTGCCGTAAACTTACGCCTTATTGACCGTATGGCGCGTAACGAAAAGAAAACACTCGTTCTTATTACAAACAACCAGGCACTTGTGGCACTTGCTGCTAGTGCTAAAATTCCTGTTGCTAAAAATTTGCAGACCAAACCGGAAATTGCTGAAGTTGCTGCACTCGTTGTTGACGACGGTGATGATATTATTGACGGCTCGCAGCTACCTGTTGGGGACCACGCAAAAGCCGTGAAGGTAAAAGACGGCACCGCAATTGCTAGTACTATGCGTAGTGACGAAATCGATGCCGTAGACCTCGATATTGATGGTGAATCAGTTTCAGGCCCGGTTGCTGCTTCAACCGTCGCAAAATCAGCGATGGCTAAATCTGCTAAAAACGCTAAAAAACCAAAGATTCCAAACTTTGATACATTCCGTAAGAAATTAATCCTTGGAATTTCTGGTGGTGTTGCGCTTATTGCATTGCTTGTTTGGATGTTTGCGTTTGCACCAGCGGCAACAGTTATTATTACGGCAAGTACAACTCCAGCCCCGGTGAGTTCATCTATTACTTTGGGCGGAACTGTTGCTACTGATTTCTCGAAGGGGATTGTAAGTTCTGCAGCTCAGCAAACCCAAGCGAACGAGGTTGTAGAGTTTGAGGCGACGGGACAAAAGGATGTTGGCGAGAAGGCGACTGGAACTGTTCGCTTCTCGACGAATGACGCTACTACGGCTATTAACGGCGCGACTATTCCAGCCGGTACAAAGCTAACATCAACGTCTGGCTCGGTGTTTGTTACGAATACGGCTGTTGTGATTAGTTCAAGTAACTACAGAAATGCACCAGTTGATGTAACAGCAAGTGAAAGCGGCACTAGTTTCAATGGTGCAAGTGGTCAACTTTCAGGCGCTCCAAGTACTATATCTGCAGTGTTTGTCGGTGCCAGTGCTGGCGGTACAACTAAAGTTACAAAAGTTGTTTCAGCTGACGATATCGAACGCGCTCAAGGCCAACTTGTCGGTGCATCAACTGATGCTCAAAAAGCAGAATTAAAAAAGAAGTTCGTAAATGGTGAAATTGTAATCGACAGTAGCTTTGTAGTTGATCGCGGTGCTGCGGTATCTGCACCTGCTTCAGGCGCTGAAGCTGCAGACGGCAAAGCTAAGCTCACTGTGCCAACTACCTATTCAATACAAGCTGTTTCAAAAACTGACCTTAATACCTACCTCCAGAAGAACCTTGAATCTAACCTTGATGATAAAAACAAGCAAAAAGTATATAGCACCGGTGTCGATGCTGCGACAATCAGCAACTTCCGTAAAGACGGCGAAACTATGCTCGCTTCAGTGAATGCAAAGGGTAGTGTTGGCCCAATTATCAATGAAGATGCTACGAAAGAACTCGTAAAAGGCCTGCGTTATGGTGAAGTGCAAGAAGCGCTTGATTCGACAGATGGTATTGATGGCGTCGATGTCCAATTCTCATTCTTCTGGGTTCGCACGGTTCCAAACAATACCGACAAAATAACTATTCAGTTCAAAGTGCAGGATGAGTAGCCGAACATTAATTAGTTTGGATGTGGGTGAAAAGCGCATAGGTGTAGCCGTTGCTGACGATTCAGTGCGCATCGCCGTACCATTTACGACTATCGAAGTTGACGGCAACGAGATTACCGCAATCGCTGAATTAGTGATTCAGCAAAAAGCCGAAACGCTTGTTATTGGATACCCGCGCAATCAGCAAGGTGAAGTAACTGCCCAAACAAATTATGTTGAAAACTTTGCTAAGCAGTTAGAAGAACTTGGTCCTAAACTGGTATTTCAAGATGAATCATTGACAAGTGTCATTGCCGAACAGCGACTGGTTGCTCAAAAGAAGCCGTACACTAAGGGTGATATCGATGCGCAAGCTGCTGGTATTATTTTGCAAGATTATCTAGAGGCAAATTATGGATATTAAACCGATACGACGCTCTGCGCAACCACAGAATCCAGGTCAACCAAATCAGTGGCCTGTCCAACAACGTCCGGTGCCTCAACGGCCAATACAGCAAGCGCAGCCCGTGCAACCCGTACAGCAAGCACCTATTCAACGCTCAATGCAACAGCCGCCTGTACAGCAGCGACCCGTTGTTCAGCAGCCTCCAGCACCTCAGGTTGCCCAAATGCCTCCGTCTTTGCCTATCGAGAATATTGAGAAGACTAAACAAAAGGTTCGAAAGAGAAAGAAATGGCTCATTATTATTGCGAGCATCCTTGCACTAGGTATTATTATTGCCGCTGCAATTTGGGTATGGTATCAGGTGGAGCTTTCACCAGCAGACGCTAATAATACTTCAAAAGTTAAAATTGATGTTGCACCCGCAAGCACACCAAGTGAGATAGCAGCACTCCTTCATGACAAAGGTGTAATTAGGAATGAAACCGCTTTCTTGTGGAATGCACGTCTTGATGGTGTTCAGAATAATCTGCAAGCAGGTTCGTATCGTTTGTCGCCCTCTGAAACAACACCTGAAATTATCGATCACCTTGTAAAGGGGAGTGTTGATACATTTACTATTACATTCTTTCCTGGTGCAACGTTGAATGACAATGTTACGAAGGCCGAAGAAAGAAAAGATGTCACCTCGGTATTATTAAAGTCGGGCTATAGCCAAGATGAGATTACTAAAGGGTTTAGCGCTACCTATGACAGCCCTCTGTTCCAAGATAAACCTGCCACTGCTGACTTAGAAGGCTATATATTCGGAGAAACCTATCAATTTAACAGTGGCGTAACAGTTGAAGATATCCTAAAACGCACGTTCGATGAATTTTATAAGTACGTGGTTGAAGAGAACTTAATTACTGCCTTTAAAGAGCAAGGACTTACGCTTTACCAAGGAATAACTTTAGCTTCAATAGTACAGCGCGAATCTGGTGGCGACGACAAGGCAGAGATTGCACAGGTGTTTTACAACCGTATGGCACAGAACATGACACTTGGTTCTGATGTTACCTATCAATATATTGCCGATAAAGAGGGTGGAGTGCGCGACCCTAACTACAACTCACCGTATAACACCCGTCGCTATACCGGTCTTCCCCCTGGGCCAATTGCTGTTCCCGGGTTAACTGCGCTTCGCGCTATAGCAAAGCCAGCAGACGGAAATTACCTATTCTTTCTTAGTGGCGATGATGACAAAACATACTTCGCTGATACCTTAGCAGGGCACGAAGCAAACATCGCCGCTCACTGTAAGGTGAAGTGCCAAATCATTTAAGCTTAATTACCCACCCATTTGACAAATCACTATAGTTATAAAATAAATTGACTAAAAAAGCTATAGTTGGTATACTTAAATAAGCACATTTTGTGAACTCAATCTACTAGTGATACCTCGGACTAAATTGGCCAGTAGCACCTGCGAGTGGAGAACTGAGAAGCAAATGGGCCTATCTGAAATTGTCGCACGGAAGCAAGAACACTAAACTAATATTAATTAACATTGGTCGACACGCATCCTTTTCTTTTCTAAAACAAAGAAGTAAAGACAGAGTACGGTAGAAGCCCTCGAGAGAAATCCGAGCGGCAGGAGAACGATAATTCGTAATGATTTTACGAGCGGTAGCTCAACAGTTACCCGCGGTGGGACAATAGCAGCAAAGCCTTTGGCTATACCTGCGTTACAACCAGCGAAGCGATCCCCTAAAGGTCGCGTCAAGTCATCAACTGTCGCAATTTACACAAGCGTATTCGCCCTTCTAGTGGCGGTTATCGCAATTGGCTACCGTGCTCCAGAAATGGACGCAACGGCTGCTTCTACTGCGCCAGTAGCAAATAGCGCTACGCCTACAAATGACCGCCCTGCGGTTAACGACGTTGTTGCTAACGACATTGCAGCGTCTGTTGCTGCAGCATCTAACCTCGCAATTGCACCAAACGTTGCAGAGCGCGCTGTGTCTACACGCGTTCAAACGCAATACGCTGCAAGCGACGTTACAAGCTCAATTAGTAAACCAACTATTGTGCAGCTTTCTACAGCTAGCCGTAACATTACACAGTACGCTGTGGTTGCGGGCGACACTGTTGATTCTGTTGCTGCTAAGTTCGGTATCTCAACCGATACTGTGAAGTGGGCGAACAACCTTACGGCTAATACCTTAGCTGCTGGTTCAACAATCGACGTTTTGCCGCGTGATGGTATTGTCTATACAGTTAAGGCTGGCGACACCGTTCAGTCACTTGCTGATAAGTACAAAGCAGATGGCTCACTTATTACTACATACAACGACCTTGAAATTAGTGGTTTAACTGCTGGTCTAAAGATTGTTATCCCTGGCGCACAGCTTCCTACAACTGAACGCCCAGGCTACGTTGCACCACGTGCAGCAGCTACTACCGGTGGTACATACATTACTGGTTACAGCTCAGGTTTCTCAAACGGTAGTACATGGTTCATCCGTAAGGGTACACCAAACCTAGGTGCCTACGCCTACGGTAACTGTACTGCATACGCTTTTGACCGCCGTGCTGAACTTGGTAAACCAATTGGCCAACGATGGGGTAATGCAGGCTCATGGGCTACGAATGCTCGGAGTGCAGGTTTCACTGTAAACCGTACACCTTCTGCCGGTGCTGTCATCCAAGACTCAGGCCACGTAGCTATTGTTGAAGAAGTTCTCCCTAACGGTGACCTTCGCCTCAGCGAAATGAATGCACGTGTATCTGGAGGTGGTTATAACATCGTTTCTGGACGAGTCCTCCCTGCTGGACAGGTTGGTCAGTACTACTACATTCACTAGGATGTAAAACTCAATCCGCATAAATTCAATTCCCTCTGTTAAAACAGGGGGAATTGTGTTATAGTTAGTTTACTATGTTCGTTGACACCGCCAAAGTATTTGTACAAGCAGGACGCGGCGGCGACGGAGCCGTTAGTTTTCGGCATGAAATTTATATTGATATGGGTGGCCCAGACGGCGGCGACGGCGGAAAAGGTGGCGATGTTATCTTTGTTGCTAGCGAAAACGTCAACACACTTCTAGACTTCCGATTTAAACCCGAACTTAAGGGTGAGCCAGGCTCTGCTGGTACTAAACGCGACCGGCACGGCAAAATGGGTGCACCTAAATACGTAAAAGTTCCTATGGGTACTATTGTTCGTGTTAATGGTGACATTATTGCTGACCTTACAGAAGATGGCCAAGAAGTTGTTATTGCTAAAGGTGGCGATGGTGGTTTCGGTAATGCTCACTTTAGGTCATCTGTTCGTCAAGCGCCTCGTATTGCCGAAAAAGGTGAACTTGGTGATACGTTTGAAGCTGAGCTTGAATTAAAACTCCTTGCCGATGTTGGACTTGTTGGATTCCCTAATGCCGGTAAGTCTACATTCTTGAGCGTCGTTACAAATGCAACTCCAGAAATTGCCGACTATGCCTTTACAACTCTTAGGCCAAACCTTGGTGTTGCAGACATCGACGACGGCAGTATTCTTATTGCCGACATTCCTGGTCTTATTGAAGGTGCAAGCGAAGGTAAAGGCCTTGGTGACGACTTCCTTCGTCACGTTGAACGTACAGCTGTTATTATGCACCTTATTGACGCTTATGATAACGATGTAGCAAAAGCCTACCAAGTTATCCGCAAAGAGCTTGAAGCATACAGTGAGAACCTTATACATCGCCCAGAAGTGATTGTGTTGACTAAAATTGAAGGCCTCGACGAGGAAATAGTCAAAATGCAGATGGACGAACTCGCGAAGGTAGCAGGGGATACACCTATGTTTGCTATCTCATCTCCAGCTCACATTGGACTTAAGGAAGTGCTCCGTGAACTTCGCCGTATGGTTGAAGCTGTACGTATTGCTGAAAAAGAAGAGAACAGGGACGTTAATGAAGGCATGGCCATCATTACCCTTAACAAAGACCAAGAAGCTTTGGCTTGGAAAATCAAAAAACGCGACGGTGAAGACGGAAGTGTTGTCTTTGAAGTACGCGGTAGTAAGATTGAGAAGTTTTCTCGCCGTACTGACTTTGGATCACACGAAGGCCTTAACCGCCTCCGCGACATCATGAAACGTATGGGAATTACTCACGCTTTACACCGTGCTGGTGCCGATGGTGCATCTGTTATTCGAATCGCTTTAAACGATTTCACTCTTGTAGAACAAGCCGACGACGTTTAAATAAGCGTTTAGCTATTGACATTTAGTGAACTAAGTGCTATAATTCAATTCAATCACACGAGAGCCTGACGTATAGAGTGAATAACTCCTCAGCCACTCATCCCGTGATTGCCCCTGAACAAGCTGGAAGGAAAGAAGTGCAGATAACTCTGTTCTACTTGCATCGTCGCGAGTCGCTCTAAGCGCGGTTCCGGGCGCTATAACCCCAACACGGAAGTCGGAGATAAATAATACTGTCTACGACCCCTACGAGATGAGGAAGATAATGCACGGACGTCAGTCGAACTGAGCGCTGAAAAAGTGAAACGAACAGCGCGATGACATAAATGAACTGACTTAGGTTAGTTCGAAGAGTTCAAATTCCCCAATGTCCCCTCGAAAAAGCTGGCCACTGAAAGGTCTGACATGTTTAAAAAGCATAGTTAGCCTCTCTTAGGTGAGAGAGGCGGATCGGCTGACAGCGCAAACGTCAGATAGATTCAGTACGGGATGACCTTTAGTAAGGACGGAATCCTTAACGCGCATTCTACGGTTGAGATGTTTATACAACTCTTCCTAGGGAAAATAGCCGTGTGATTCCCCCGAGTACTTTAGTACCGACACTGTTATCGACTTCACCTGAACGTCCACTTTAGTAACTCATAATTCAATAGTAATTGTTTGTGCTAGACCGGGGCGAGAGGAGCTGGAGTACTTGTGCTACCACCCTCTCGCCCCGACGCGATATCCTTCCAGCTTGCTCTAAACAAAATCTTATTCGCCCATAGGGGCGTTTTTTATTTGTGTTTCATAATGATTACATCTTTATCGCCTATAATAGGTATATGAACCAAACGTTTTTCTTTTACGACCTCGAAACATCCGGCTTAAACCCTCGTGAAGACCGCATTATGCAATTTGCCGGTATTCGCACCGACCTTGACCTAAACCCTATTGGCGAGCCTTACAATATCCTTGTAAAGCTAAACGACGACACCTTGCCAAGTCCTGATGCATTAATGGTAACCGGTATTACTCCACAAGAAACTCAAGCAGATGGCTATACTGAAGCTGAATTTGCTCGGCTACTTATGGACGAAGTATTTACCCCAGGTACGATTCCTACTGGTTTTAATAGTATTCGCTTTGACGACGAATTTATTCGTGCACTTTTTTGGCGTAATTTCCACGATCCCTACGCCTGGTTCTGGCGTGATGATCGCTCACGTTGGGACTTGCTTGATGTTGTTCGTATGACACGTGCACTACGTCCGGAAGGTATTGTGTGGCCAGTTGTAGACGGTAAGGCTAGTAATCGCTTAGAGCTTCTGTCGAAAGAGAACGGTATTGACCACTTGAAAGCCCACGATGCATTAAGCGATGTTGAGGCGTTAATTGCTGTAACGAAACTTATTAAAACGAAGCAGCCGAAATTGTACGAGCATCTATTTAACTACAAGGACAAAAAGCTTGTAAAAAACCTTATTAATCTAGAGAATAAACAGCCGTTTGTATATGTAAGCGGGCAATACGATGCCGAATACAACAAAGCGACAGTAGCATTTCCTCTCACTTCGGGCCGTAATGGCAATGTAATAGTGTACGACCTTCGGCACGACCCAACACCTTTCTTGGAATTGTCACTCGGTGAGTTGCAAAAGAAATTCAATACTCCTTGGGAAGAACGCAAAAAAGAAGGCTACGTACCATTGCCTGTAAAAGAGCTGCAGTATAACCGCGCCCCTGCGGTTGCTCCACTTGGCGTGCTTGAGCAGCAAGATGGATGGAAGCGAATTGGACTTGATGAGGCAACAGTTGCGAAACATAAATCAATTCTTTTATCAGCACCAAGCTTTGCTGAAAATGTTCGTTCGTTATTTGAAAATAAGCCAGAGTATAAAAAAGCTACCGACCCTGAAGCACAGTTGTATGATGGATTTGTTTCTGATACCGATAATCTTCGCATTGAAAAAGTTCGAAATGCTAACGAACAGCAATTGGCAGATTTACACCCTGATTTCGTCGATGAGCGCCTTAGTGGTTTGTTGCTTCACTATAAAGCTCGAAACTATCCAAAAAGCTTAGCTGAAGATGAGGCTATGGCTTGGGAAGCATGGCGCAGTGAGCACATCAAAGCTGCGTTACCGGCATTCGCTACACGTTTAAATCAATTGGCGAAAACAACTGAAGACGAATCGAAGCAATTTGTATTGCAAGAATTACAGCTTTGGGCTGAGAGTATTGTTCCAATCGACGAAGAGTAGGTCTAAGCCTTAACAGCAGTGGTGTTTGTTTGTGCCATGAACGACCGAACAACGTAGGTCATAATTCGTGCTACAACGAAGCCCGCAACGATAGCAAAGAATTCAAGCATTTGTGCAGCGCTAAGTGCAATATTGGTGCCCGGAATAATTCCGGCTAGGTAAAACATCATTAACGCATGACCAAAATTAAAGCTATCGAGAATCATAAGTAATGAGAGTGCGGTAAAGATAATTGCAGCGGTTTTTTTCATGGATGTATTCGTTATTTTCTTCGTTTGATTGTTGTAAGTTCTAAGGAATATAGCACCCCTGTTAGCACCAATGCAAGCATGGGCGTAATAGTTGCATACTGGAATAAAGTTGAAAATAAGCGTATAATTAAACGGTTATGTCAGAGGTTATACGTGTTACAGGTGCGCGCGAGCACAACCTAAAGAATATTAGTGTGGAGATTCCGCGCGACAAACTCGTTGTTATTACGGGTTTGAGTGGTAGTGGAAAATCGAGCCTCGCCTTTGACACTATTTACGCCGAAGGCCAGCGCCGTTATGTTGAAAGCCTTTCAAGTTACGCGCGGCAATTCTTAGGCCTTATGGAAAAACCCGATGTCGATCAAATTACTGGATTAAGCCCAGCTATTAGTATCGATCAGAAATCTACAAGTCGAAACCCTCGTTCGACCGTTGCAACCGTAACTGAAATTTACGATTACTTACGTTTGCTGTATGCCCGTATTGGTATTCCACACTGTCCAATTTGTGGTAAGCCGGTCAGCCGTCGCACTCCACAGGATATTATTGATGAAATTATGAAGCGCGAAGAAGGTGCTCGTTTAATGATTCTTGCGCCAATTGCTAAAGACAAAAAAGGCGAGTTTGCTCACGTTCCTGAACAGTATCGCCGCTTAGGTTTTGCTCGTGCTCGAGTAGATGGCGTTGTTTATTCTTTAGATGAATACCCAACTCTTGATAAAAAATATAAGCATAACATTGAAATTGTGGTTGACCGTATTGCGATGTCTGAAGACGTTCGTGGCCGTGTTACGCAGTCAGTTGAGCAAGCTCTCGATGTTTCTGGCGGTATTGTTGAAGTGCTCGATGTTGATGCGGAAGAATCGCACATTTACAGCCAACGCTACGCTTGTGTTGACCACCCGAATGAGGAAATTCCCGAACTTGAACCGCGTTTGTTTAGTTTTAACGCGCCTCAGGGTGCTTGCCCGGTTTGTACTGGTTTAGGTAGTCGCTTAGAAGTTGACCCAGAGTTGGTATTTAACCCGAACTTAACGGTTAAAGAGGGTGCAATCCGCCCATACAACCGTGTTAATAGCGATGCATGGTACATGAAGCGTTTGCAAGCAGTCGCTGCTTCACACAAGTTTGATTTGTCAGTTCCAGTGAAAGACATGTCAGCTGAAGCTATCGAAAAAATCCTTTATGGTACGGGTGATGAAAAATATACCATTTCACTAGGCGATGGTCGTTCATATGATTCTACCTACGAAGGTGTCATACCAAACCTAGAGCGTCGTTACAAAGAAACCGATAGTGACTTTATGCGCAAAGATATCGAGCGTTTTATGCGCAACCGCGAATGTACTGCATGTCACGGTGCTCGTTTGAAGCCAGTTGTTTTAGCTGTAACAATCCACGGTTTGAATATTATGGACATTTGTACACTTGGTGTTGAGGATGCCCTTGACCTATTTGCAAACACGCTAAAACTTGACGAGCAAGAAGCATTTATCGCGACGCAAATTCTGAAAGAAATTCAGAACCGTTTAGGTTTTATGAATGATGTTGGTTTAAGTTACCTTGAGCTTTCTCGTGCGGCTAATACGCTTTCGGGTGGTGAAGCGCAGCGCATCCGTTTGGCTACGCAAATTGGTTCAGGCCTTGAAGGAGTTCTGTATGTACTTGATGAACCTTCAATTGGTTTGCACCAACGCGACAACGACCGTTTGATTGCTACACTTAAACATCTTCGCGACCTAGGAAACACCGTACTTGTTGTAGAACACGATGAAGACACAATTCGCCAAGCTGACTACTTACTTGATATCGGCCCTGGCGCTGGTGTAGCCGGTGGAGAAGTTGTTGCTGCCGGAACACCTGCTGAAGTTGCCCTTAACCCTAACAGTGTTACTGGCCGCTATTTAGCGGGTACTGAAAAAATCGATGTACCGAAAAAGCGTCGAAAAATCGAAAAGGGACGTGCGTTAGTTATTCGTGGTGCTCGCGAAAATAACTTAAAGAATATTGACGTAACATTGCCACTTGGTTTAATGACCGTTGTGAGTGGTGTAAGTGGTAGTGGAAAATCTACCCTTATTAACGATATCTTAGCGAAAGAACTTTCAGCTCGTTTGCACCGTGCCCACTCTATTCCTGGCGCGCACGATAACATCGAAGGTATTGAACAGCTCGATAAGGTAATCGTTATTGACCAGTCTGCTATTGGCCGTACACCACGCTCTAACCCAGCAACGTATACTGGTGTATTTACGCCAATTCGTGAACTATTTGCAGGAACACCTGAAGCGAATATCCGCGGTTATAAAGCTGGCCGATTTAGCTTTAACGTTAAGGGCGGACGCTGTGAAAACTGTCAGGGTGATGGCGTTATTAAAATTGAAATGCACTTCTTGCCAGACGTGTACGTTACCTGTGATGTATGTAAGGGCAAACGCTACAACCGTGAAGCTTTGGAGATCAAATTTAAAGACGCAACTATTAGCGATGTTCTTGAAATGACTGTCGAGCAAGGCGCGAAGTTCTTCGAGAACATTCCATCAATTGCCCGTAAACTCGATACACTTGTTGAAGTTGGGCTTGGTTATATTCGTTTGGGTCAACCTGCTACAACCTTTAGTGGTGGCGAAGCGCAACGTATTAAATTAGCATCAGAGCTTTCACGCCGTTCAACCGGTAAAACACTGTATATTCTAGACGAGCCAACAACTGGTTTACACAGTGCTGACGTAAAACGTTTACTTGGAATTCTTCACCGGCTGATCGAAGGCGGAAACAGTATGGTTATTATTGAACACAACCTAGATGTCGTGAAAAGCGCTGACCATGTTATTGATATGGGCCCTGAGGGCGGTCAAGGCGGCGGTATCGTTGTTGCAGAAGGTACACCCGAAGCGATTACAAAAGTTGCTAAATCGTTTACCGGCAAATATCTTAAAGAACTTCTTTAGTTTTCATCTTTCGACAAAATAAGGACGCTAAATTCTGACATATTGATTAATGTATTTTTTGAATCGTCGGTTTTTATAGTTTCAGTTGGCGTATCGTAAAAGTCGCTGCTATAGCCCTTCCAGCTACTATTGAAACGCACTCTCCATTCACCGTTGATAGGCAAGGTGAGTTTGTAATTCTTTAAGCGGCTTTTGTCGAAATTAATAATGACTAAAGTGTCGTCGAGCGGGCCGCCTGTTTCCCAGCGGTGAAAGGCGATAACGTTATTTGTGTCATCACGATGGAATTGGTTGGTATGCTGGCCAACGAGGCCACGGGTATTGTCATGTTTATTTAATCGCAAATTAATTAAATGTTGATGAGCCGTGACAATGCCTGCAAACTGGGTTGTTTTGTCCCATTCGAGCATTTGCCAATCGTTGAACGAGCCTTCTTGCATAAACTCTTGGCCTTGCAATAGCATTGGTATACCCGGAGCAGTAAGCGTTGCGGCGCTTGCCAGTAGTGTACGCTGCCGCGCAAACATGCTGCCAGCATTTCCTGGTGTAACGGCCTCATTTAATCGTACAGAGCCATTGGCAGCGGTGTCATGTGAGTCGCTGAAGATAACCTTGTCGAATGCATCGCCATTGTAACTGTGTTCTAATTCATAGGTAATGCCATCGAGTCGTGGTTGGTCGGGATTTTGTGTAATTGCCAAGCTGTCACGAATGACATGAGGGAAGCCAATTTCCCATTGCGCGTTAAAGCCCATGCCGCCTTTTGACGTTGGTTGAACGATACCAGAGTTGCTTGAGTTGTCTTCGGCGATCATTAAAGCGTTTGGATTAATTTTATGAGCAAGTTCGTTAATTTCGGCAAGTAGGCTCCAGGCGTCGGCAATATCAAGTTCTGGTTTATCATTGTTGCCATCGGAATTGCGCATATAAATTGTTGAATCAACTCGCAGGCCATCGATTTTAAATTCAGTGAGCCACATAGCTACGTTATCCAGTATGAATTGGCGAACTTCACCGCGGCCGTAATCTGGCCTACCGCCCCATGGTGTCATGCCGCGCTGTTCGTCGTTATAGAAGTAAATACCGCCAAGCTCGTTTTCGCTCCAGCCGTCAAATTGCCATAAGTCGGTTTCACTAAAGAAGTGGTTATAGACAACATCTAAAATAACACCAATACCTTTTTCGTGGCAGGCTTTTACAAAATCAAGTAGCCCTCGGCGTCCACCATAGGCATGTTCAACAGAGAAGATGTAGTTTGGTGCATATCCCCAGCCATGGCTTTGGGCCATGCTTGTAACCGGCATTAATTCAACATAATTAATGCCAAGTTCTACAAGGTAATCGAGTTTTTCAATTGCAGTATAAAATGTTCCAGCAGTTGAGGCATCGGGGCGATTGAAGGTGCCTATGTGCAACTCGTAGATAATTGCTTTGTTGTGGTCGATAGCGGAGTATTTTTCTGCGCCTTCCCATTCAAAATCACGAGTAACTATAATTGAGGCGCCATTATCAGAATCGGTGAGTTGGCGAGCATATGGATCGTTTCGTTTTAACTTTTCGCCAGCGGGTGTAGTGATTTCATATAAATAAGACTGGCCTGCTTTGGCGTCTACATCGTTAACTGACCAGTACCCTTTGTTGTCAGATTCCATGGGTATTTCTTTAAAGTCGAATTCAACAGTCAGAAGAAGGCTTACGGATTTCGCAAAAGGGGCCCAGACGGCAAAATCGACACCGTTATCGTGTAAAGTCGAGCCGAGGTGTTTGTTTGTGTGATGCCCCATACTGTCAGTTAGTATGGTCGCTTAAGCGGTATTTAGCAACCCGAGCAGGTTATTTGCTGCGGCTAAACATTGCTTTAAATTGTCGTTTCGTTCCGTCCCAAATTGCGTCGCGGTTCTTTTTTACTTTTAAGATGTGAATAGCAGGTGGAAGTACTGATGCAAGAATAATAAGGGCAATGATAGGGAGAAGGACGGTATCGATTTCAATTCCAAGGTGCTCGAATACGCCACCTAGTAAGAAACCAGCATAGGTAACACCAGCTGCCCAAAGAAGTGCACCGATAATGTTGAACGAGAGGAAGCGACGGTATTCCATGCTGCTTGCACCGGCAACGATTGGTGCAAAGGTACGAACAATTGGGATGAAGCGAGCAATGATGATTGTTTTGCCACCATGTTTCTCGTAGAAATCTTGAGCTTGTTTAATATAGTTTTGTTTAAAGAACCGCGCATCTTTTTTTCGGAATAAACGTGGACCAAGTTTGCGGCCGAATGTATAGCCGACACTGTCACCAATAACAGCCGCTAGGAATACGATGAGTACTGCTAGGTGGATGTTGATATTAAGGAAACCGGCACTAATAAGGAAGCCAGTTGTAAATAATAAGCTATCTCCAGGTAAGAAAAAGCCAATAAGAAGGCCAGACTCGGCAAACACAACAAGTGCAACGCCAATAATGCTTGCCCACTTAATAAATTCAATAAGATCAACGCCTGGTATCATTCCCTGAATTATACCATGGCTAGCCCTTTAACTCTATTCGTCAAAGTTCAATAATTATGCTATAATTGATGACAGTCTATTACAACAGTTTAAAGGGGAGACATATGCACGAAATTACATTAAGCCTAGATACACGCACAGCCACTGGCAAGAAGGTTTCTAAACTTCGCCAAGATGGTATTGTTCCAAGTGTTGTTTACGGTGGTCAAGATGAACCAGTATCAACACAATCTTCACTTTCAGAAACAATGAAGGTTGTACGTGAAGCTGGAAAACACACACCAGTTCACATTACAATTGATGGCAAGAAAAAACTTGCAATCATTAAAGACGTAGAAGTCGATGCTGTTAACCACGGTCTTCTTCACGTAGCTTTCCACGCTATTAAGCAAAACGACGTTATTACTACTCAAGTGCCAATTGTACTTGTTGGTATTGGCGAAAGCGCTGCTGAAAAAGCTGGTCTTATTGTTCTTCAAGCTATCGAGCACCTCGAAGTTAAAGCAAAGCCTGCTTTGTTGCCTGAATCAATTGAAATTTCAATTGCTGACCTTGCAACTGACGAAGACAAAATTACTGTTGCTGACCTTACGCTTCCAGAAGGTGTTGAATACGCCGATGCTGAGCAAGACCTTGACCTTGTTATTGCTAACGTCTACGAACCAGCTGCACTTGAAGCTGCGAACGACGCTGCTGCCGGTGATGCAACAATCGATGACGATGTTGAAGCTGAAAACGGTGCTGACACTCCACAAGATTCACAAGATGAAGAGAAGATGCCTGGCGGAAAAGCCCAAGCTGAACCTAAGCAATCAAACGTTGACGCTAACAAGTAGTATCAATTGAATCAAAAAATCCTGCTAGCAAATGTTAGCAGGATTTTTTATTTGGTTGTATTTATTCTTCAATAAATCCGCCCGATTGGTGTGCCCAAAGCTTGGCGTAAATACCACCTTGCTTTATGAGTTGATGGTGAGTACCGTCTTCGGCAATGATGCCCCGTTCCATAACAATAATACGGTCGAGTTTAGCGATCGTTGAAAGGCGGTGTGCAATAACGATACTTGTACGACCTTGCATGAGTTTTTCAAGTGCTTGCTGAATGAGCTTTTCACTTTCAGAGTCGAGTGCGGAAGTAGCTTCGTCGAGGATCAATATTGGTGCGTCTTTTAATATAGCCCGTGCTATAGCGATGCGTTGGCGTTGACCACCAGATAATTTAACCCCTCGTTCACCGACAATTGTGTCTAAGCCTTCGGGGAGTTTTTCGATGAAGCTTAGTGCGTTGGCTTTTTTAGCGGCATCGCGAATTTCTTTATCGGTTGCATTGAGTCTGCCGTACGCAATGTTCTCGCGCAAGCTTCTATGGAAGAGGGTCGGTTCTTGTGGTACGTAGGCGATATTCTTACGTAGGCTTTCTTGTGTGATTGAACGAATTGATTGACCATTAATAGTAATGTCACCATCAGTCGCATCGTCAAACCTTAACAACAACTTCGTAAGTGTTGTTTTGCCTGCACCAGATGTCCCAACTAGGCCAACTTTTTGGCCTTTTGGAATGTGAAGAGAAAGCGATTCAAGTACGTTTATATCAGGGCTGTCTGAATAGGCGTACACGACATTGTTGAAATCAATTTCACCTTTTGTAACTGAAAGTGTACGAGCATTCGGAGTGTCGTTAATATCATTGTTTTTCATTAGTATTTCAGCCATTGGTGCAGCAGCGAGGAAGATACGATCGTAGCCGTTTATTAAATCGCCGAGTGTGAACAGTTGGCTTGCGATTCGTTGTAGGTAAGCAATAGTGAAGATAGCGACGCCGAGTTCAAGCGAACCGTTCGTAAGAAGTGAAGCAATGATGACGATGGCAATAATCTGTACAGCCGTCATAAGTAAGATTCGTGTTGAACCTTCAACTGACATTATGCGAAAATCTTTTTTGTATACGATGCGATATTTGTCGGTCAACTTCATCAATGTTGACTGTTCAGATTTTTCATTGGCAAACGTTTTTACTGTTAACGAATTAGTGATTGCATCGGCAGCTGCACCGTTTACTTCGCCAACGAGCCTTTTACGTTCTTGCCTGTAGGGCATCCGTATTTTCATAGAAAAACGAATTTGAATAAGCAGCCCGATTATAAGTGCCAAGATAATACCACCAAGCAACGGTGCGTGAAGGAAAATAATCGTAACACCACTTCCGACGCTGAGTACGAATGAGATGGTGCGAATGATAACCAAATCTTGTAAATCGACATGCGATGTAACAAATGATATAAAGTAGCCAGTCAGTGCGCCAATTTTTTGGTTTGAGAAAAAGTTCTGATCTTTTTGTAACAATCGCTCAGCTGTATCAACGGTAAGATCTTGTCGTACGCGGCTTTCGTGGTAAATTGCGCTTTGAAAACCAATCAGGTTAAAACCTACTCCAAGAACTGCTACGATACTGGCAAATCCAATGAAGTGCCAAAGTGATGACGAATCTCCAGAGGCAAGTGTACCAACGGCTTGAGATAAGAAATAGGGAACCGCAGTATCAATAAGTAGTGCTGAAATTGGAATTGCGATCAGCATTACAAAGAAACTTTTTTTGTACTTTTTAATTTGTTGCCAGTAGAGCCGTACGGTTGTGGCATTTGTCGACACGTGAAAACCTCCTTTTAGAGCCATGTATTTTGTATGTAAGATAGCGCTATTGGTTTGGCCGTCCAAACGTTTGCGCGTAGAGGACCCGCAGGTCATAGTTCCTGTAGTTTAGCGAATAACGGACAGATTGTAAACTATTTTATGGATTGAATGTAGTGATTAGCGAGTACTTGTTCGATAAGTACGACCGGCAGTGGTTGGTCGTTGTAGAACCGTAGCGTACCCGTGCCTGTATTGTATGGTTCAATTTGTTTATAAAGTTTTGAATCATCAGGTGTTAATACAGCATACACTCCAATATGTTTTTCGAAAGCACTAAAGAATACGACGGCTCGTTTGCCAGGCTGCAACCTGTATGCGGGCATCTTGTAGCTAATATCTTCAATAGCAGTTGGGAATGTACGGCGAATGATTTTACGAAGCATTTTTAAGCGTTCTTGAATTTGCTCAGGAAACTGGGCTATATATTCATCGACACGTGGGTCAGATTGAGTAGTCATAATAATAGTATACACCCTGGATTTAAAGGGTTAAAAATGCTATACTTTTTGTTGATGCAAAAGATTTTACTTTACTATAAATTTTCCCCTATCAGCGACCCTGAAGCTGTTAAGTTATGGCAAAAAACACTGACCGATAGCTTGAACTTACGTGGGCGAATTTTAATTAGTACACAAGGTCTTAATGGAACAGTTGGTGGCGAAATGGACGACTTAAAAGCGTACATTAAAGCTACAAAAACATATCCAGCTTTTAAAGACGTAGTATTCAAGTGGAGCGATGGAACTCGCGAAGACTTTCCACGCATGAGTGTCAAAACTCGCCGTGAACTCGTTGGCTTTCAAAATAGCGAAGATGAGTTTAAGGTTGATGAAAAAGGCGTTGTTGGCGGTGGCGTTCACTTAAAGCCAAACCAAGTACACGAACTAGTTGAGCAATTTGGCGACGACGTTATTTTCTTTGATGGCCGCAATGAACATGAAGCAAAAATTGGCAAATTTAAAAATGCCATCGTACCAAACACCAATACTTCACGCGATTTTATTGCTGAACTCGAAAGCGATAAATATGATGACATTAAAGGCAAGAAAGTTGTTACGTATTGTACTGGCGGTATTCGTTGCGAAGTTATTTCTGCCATGATGAAGAAACGCGGCTTTACTGATGTATATCAAATGGACGGGGGAATTGTTAAATACGGCGAGGCCTATGGCGACGACGGCCTTTGGGAAGGCAGCTTACGAGTATTTGATGACCGTATGACTGTTGAATTTAGCGATCACACAAAAACGATTGGCGAGTGCTCTCACTGCCAAGGCAAAACAAGTAACTTTGAAAACTGTGCTTGGGACAATTGTAATGAACTCGTACTTATTTGTGAGAATTGCAAAGAAGACCCTGAACTCCTATATCATACCGACAACTGTCGCGTCCAAGCTCAATCTGTTCTTGTATAATTTAATACCTATTATTTATTGCTGAGAGTATAATGTAGGCATAACTATAGGAGGTTATGTCATGGTAAAGCGACAACAAGGTTCTTTAGAGAAGCAGCTTTGGGGGCTGGCTATCGGACAGGGTGTTCTAGCAATTCTATTCGGAGTAGTGGCACTATTTTTGCCTGGGCTCACGGTAGCACTACTGATCATTCTATTTAGTATCTTTATATTAATTTGGGGAGTGGTGGGCATTATTACAAGCCTTACTACTATCGGCCAAGAAAAGTTTTGGTGGCTTGAGCTAGTGTTTAGTGTACTCGCAGTTGGGCTAGCGGTATACATGCTACGCAACCCAGTCGATACAGCCGCTGTGTTCATCTTCTTTATTGGTATCACATTCCTAGTACGAGGTGTTGTTGATATTCTTGAAGGGCTGTTCGATGGCGCTCGCGAAGGTGGAAACCGTTTGTTTCATATAATTGCCGGTGTCATTGGTATTCTTGCTGGTGTCATTACACTTGCTCACCCAATTTCTGCGGGTGTTACCGTTGTATGGGTGATTGGATTGTACGCGGTTCTTTACGGATCAATGTTAATCGCGTTCTCGTTCAAGGCTCAAAACGAACTCAATAGGTAATTAAATTATTAACTCAACCATAATCGTCGCTTATAGCAAGCGGCGATTATGTATTTTAGGTATAATAGTAGGTAGTAATGAATGCGCAACTCGAAGCAAAGTTAAAAACACTGCCACGCTCAGCCGGGGTTTATTTTCATAAATCAAAAAACGGTGAAATTATTTATGTAGGTAAAGCGGCGGTTTTAAAGAATCGGGTTAAGCAATATTTTCAAAGTAAACGGGATATGGATATTAAAACCCTTGCACTTGTTGAAGAGATCTACGACACCGATTGGGTTGAAGTTGAAAGCGAACTTGACGCACTATTTCTAGAATCTGAAATGGTAAAACGTTACATGCCGCGCTATAACATTTTGCTGCGTGACGATAAATCGCAAATGTTTATTCGAATTGATATGAAAAGCGAATGGCCAACGGTTATGTATACACGCAACCCGGCTGATGATGGCGCCGAATATTATGGACCGTACTACAACGGCTTTGCGATTAAAAAAGCACTTCGCTATCTCCGTAAAGTATTCCCATATTACACAAAGCCGCCAAAAGAAGGTGCTCGGCCTGATTTAGATGCGCATATTGGTTTAAGCCCTCGCGCTGGTGTTTCGAGCGAAGAATATAAAGCGTCTTTGAAACAATTAACTCGTTATTTTGAAGGTGGCCGAAAGGCGATTATTCGTGATATCGAAAAGCAAATGCAGCAATCTGCAAAGCTGCATGATTTTGAGAATGCTGCGCGTTATCGCAATAAGCTAAATGACCTTAAAGCATTGCAGCAGCGTATTATGTTTGGCGATAAAGAATTCTTAGATATTAGTAAAGACAAAGCGTTGGTACTACTGCGTGACTTGTTTCTTATGGAGAAAGTTCCAGTGCGTATTGAGGGTTTCGATATTTCCCACATGAGCGGAACGAATGTCGTAGCAAGCCAGGTAGTATTTTTGAATGGTGTCAGTAGCCGAAGCGATTATCGAAAATACAAAACGAAACTCGAACGTAACGATGATTATGCGAATATGTACGAAACGATTTTTCGTCGGTTGTCGCCAAAGAATATTAAAGCCTGGGGAATGCCACATTTATTGCTGATTGATGGAGGCAAAGGTCAACTCGAAGCTTCTATTAAAGCAATGGAAGCGCAATCTTTAAACATTCCTATTATTAGCATCGCAAAACGCGAAGAAGAAGTGATTGTTCACGCTACGCGCTCTAACCTTGATGTGAGTTATATTGAGTCATTACGAAAAGAGCCTGCGGATGGTATTTTTGTTGAACGTTCTGGTGAATTTTACATTGTAAACCTGCACCCTGACCAGCGAAATGCCTCATCGCACTCTAAAAACCTGCAAGGTAGTACTTTTAGTAAGTACAGCGACCTTACGAAACTATTCCAAAGAATCCGCGACGAATCACACCGCTTCGCAGTCAGTTATCACACGGTTCTTAAGCGTCAGAAACAAACGGCAAGTGTGCTTGAAGAGATTCCGGGTATTGGCCCAACTACACGCCGAACGCTCATTAAAACCCTGGGTAGTTTACGAGCTGTTGAAGCAGCAACCGAGGCCGAGCTTGCTGCGGCGGTTGGCGACAAGAAAGCCAAGGTACTGTACGGTTATTTGCACAGCCAATAACGCTCATGCTATTATCGTGACAGTTACATAAAAAGGACAAAAACTGTGCCATTTTATAAAAAATACACAAACCACGCAAAAAAAGGATTCACAATCGTCGAACTGACAATTGTTATTCTTGTTCTGGGTATATTAGCCGGAGTTTCCGTAGTTGGATACGGTCAATGGCAAAATCAACTATCCGTTAAAGAGGTAAAGAGCGACCTGAGTGCAGCCGCTAGTGCGATGGAAGATACGCGCAACTTTAGTACTACGGGTTATCCTCTAGACATTCCTGCAAGCTTTGAGGCTCGCGACAGGGTAACGGTTAACTATGTATCCGGAGATTCGAAGGGTTATTGTATTGAAGGTAGAAGCAATGCTGTAAGTGGCATTTATTACTTTATTGATTCGGCAAAGAAAAGCGACGCAGTACAGGGTACTTGTGCGGGCGGTGAGGGCGCTACTCCGGACTGGACTATCTTTACGTACGACACGACATTGACTGGGTGTACAGGTTTAACCGTGCAGCTGCCAATTACTTCTCCTACGAGCTCCGCTGGAAGTGTTATTGATTGGGGCGATGGGTCTACTCAGGCGTTGAGTACTACATTGCAATCACATACCTATGCAACTGCTGGAGAGAAGACTGTAAAGTACAAAGGACCAATTACAACTGTTAATACAACGAGTATTGCTGCAGGGAACCGGCCATGTTTGAAAGAAGTTCGGCAATGGAGTGAGGGTATTTCGCCCACTGCAATGAGTTTTGCAAATTCTAAGAATATTCAAAAAGTTTCTGCGCCCCCCGTGTCTGTAAAGAACATGAGCAACATGTTTTCTGGTGCTACTACTTTCAATCAAAATATTGGGTCATGGAATACTTCTGAAGTAACAAATATGAGCGGTATGTTTGCGACTGCACCTGCTTTCAATCAAAACATTGGTTCGTGGAATACGGCCAAAGTGACAGACATGAATGGTATGTTTTATGCCGCTACCGCTTTTAATCAAAATATCGGTTCTTGGAATACTGGTAATGTGACAAATATGAACAACATGTTTTATGCAGCACCTGCTTTTAATCAAAACATTGGGTCATGGAATACTGGTAAAGTGACGAATATGAATAATATGTTCTACGCCACTAATTTCAACCAAAACATCGCTAGCTGGAATACTTCTAAAGTTACAGATATGGCCCGGATGTTTCAGAGTGCTACTGTCTTTAACCAAAACATCAGTGGATGGGACACTTCTAAAGTTGTTGATATGACAAACATGTTCAAATTTGCCACCTCATTTAACCAAAACCTTTCTGGTTGGAATGTTGGTAGTGTGACGACAAAACCACCATCAGAATTCGATAATGGCGCAACGGCATGGGTACTTCCTAAGCCTACCTGGACATAGTTCGTTATTCACTTTAATCTCTTTGCTGAGCTATACTAATAGCCATGACATCTGCAACCATATACGAACAACGACGCGAAAAATTCAATAAAATCTTAGATGGTGAGCCCGCAGTATTAACCGCTTTTAGCTCCATGCAGCAAACCAATGATAGCGCAGGTCCTTTTGTTCAGGAATCGGGTTTCTTCTGGCTCACTGGTATTACAGAACCGAACTGGCAACTCGTTATACTCAACGAAAAAAGTTGGCTAGTTTCACCTTTTAAAAGTGATATTCACCGTATTTTTGACGGCGGTATGAGTGCGGATGAGGCTTCGGAAATTAGCGGTATTCCAGAAGTAATTTCTGATGACGAGTATAAGAACTTATTAAAAGAAATAAACGAAGAGCATTCGGTAGTGCGCACTATTTTGCGCGATCCGCATGCGAAAGACTACGACTTCGTCTTAAACCCGGCACTTCAAAAACTACACACTGTGTTGCAACGGTTCTTCTCTGAAGTTGTCGACTGCCGTAAAGAACTCTCGAGGTTGAAGGCTATTAAGTCATCAGAAGAGATTGGGCTTATTCAGCAGGCTATCGACATTTCAATTGAAGGCTTTAATAAAGTTCGCCAAACAATCCCATCTTCGCAGTATGAATATGAAATTGAAGCGACATTAACGTATGAATTCCGTTCTGCCGGCGCCGAAGGCCATGCGTACGAGCCAATAGTTGGTATGGGAAAGAATGCCTGCACACTGCACTACGTTGCGAATAATGACTTATTGCCAGTGAACGGAATGGTCCTCATCGATGCTGGCGCAAAGGTTGGTGGGTACGCTGCAGATATTACTCGTACCTACGCAATCGGTAAGCCGTCCGATCGGGAGATAGAAGTGCATAGTGCGGTAGAGAAAGCTCATAAAGCTATTATCGATTTAATAAGCCCGGGATTTAGTGTGAAAGATTACCAATTCCAATCAGATGAAATTATGAAAAAAGCTTTAAAAAGTTTGGGTTTATTGAATGCACCTGCAGATTATCGAAAGTATTTCCCGCATGCTGTAAGCCATGGTCTTGGTATTGATGTACATGATTCACTTGGCGGGTTCGAAACTTTTCAGCCTGGAATGGTGCTGACGGTTGAACCGGGAATCTATATACCAGAAGAGGGAATTGGCGTTCGTATCGAAGACGATATCCTGGTAACTGAAGAAGGAAACCGCAATCTGTCAGCGGCTTTGCCGACCTCGCTGTGATATACTTAAGGTAATTATGAAAGCACAGTTCCTTGTATTTGTTTTGCGTTGGGCACTCACCACATTAGGTTTTTGGGTGGCTTTTCGTTTACTCGGCACAGGCATAAACAACGTTGATGTTACTGCTGGTGTGTGGGGTTTTCTGTTTGCTGGTTTTATCTTCTCAATCATCAATAGTTTGTTTAAACCACTGCTTGTAATTGTTTCGCTCCCAGCAATTTTGCTGACGCTCGGTCTATTCACGATTATCGTTAACGGGGTGATTGTTTATATCTCACTTGCCCTCGCCCCTGGTGTAGCGATGTCATTTGGCAACTCAATTATTACCGGAATTATTCTAAGTCTGATAAACTATATAGTAAGTGCTGCAGTAGAAATACGCAGTGAAACTAGTAGGAGTAATTAAATGAGTATCGACACAATTCTTCAAATCGTCATGATTGCTTCAGCTGTTCTGATGGTTGTTTCAATTCTATTACAGCAACGTGGTGCAACCCTCGGTGCTGGTTTTGGTGCATCTGGTGAACTTTACACAACACGTCGCGGTATTGATAAGAACCTCTTTGAGGTAACCGTAATTTTTGCAGTTATATTTATCGTGTCTATCTTGGCCGGTTTACTTATTCCTAGCTAATAAAAAAAAGGTTGTACGCGTGGCAAATAACGAACCAAGTAAGTGGCGTCGCATTCCAAAAATGAGCTTTAGCTCAAAAGAACTTTCGCGTCGCATGAAAAGGGTCGAGGGTGCAAGCATAAAGCATGCCCGTCGTTTCGTTTTTAAACGTCTTGATAATTTCCGTGAGGTTCGCCGCCGCATAGCCCTTTGGGTGCTTGCAATCGGTATTATTATTGGTGCTACGGGCCTTCAGTATTTGTGGTATCAAAATAATTATCGCACTACGGCTAATGCGACAAATGGTACCTATGCCGAAGCGGTGCTTGGCCCTGTTGATACGCTGAACCCTCTATTTGCAAAATCAAGCGCTGAAGAAACGGCAGGAGAATTGCTTTTCTCTCGTTTGGTTACCTATGACAAAAGCGGTAAATTGAATTACGATTTAGCCGATAGTATGGTGATGAGCCCAGATGGCAAAACCTACACCTATACTATTCGCCCTGATGCTCGTTGGGACGATGGTTTGTATGTACGCGCACGTGACGTAGTATTTACCGTAAACCTTTTGAAAAACCCAGCAACACGTTCGACAATTACCGGTTGGGATAATATTGTCGCGAAAGAAATTGATAGCCGAACCGTTGCTTTTGAACTGCCGTCTGTATATGCCGCATTCCCTCATGCGCTTCGATACCTACCAATTTTGCCTGAACACGTATTACGCGATGTTGAACCAGCTTCGCTTCGAGAGGATTCATTTAGCTCTAAACCAGTGGGAAGCGGGCCATTTACTCTGCGACTCTTGCAAGAGGTGGATGTTGCGAATGGACGAAAAATTATTCACCTTGCGAAGAGCGAATCGTATTTTAAGGGAACACCAAAACTTGATCGTGTTCAGCTACACGTCTATAAAGATGTAGATTCAGTGAAAAGGGCGTTGGCGACATCTGAAGTAAACGCAGCAACTGACTTAACGGTAACTGATTCAAATTCAATTGCTACTGAGCGTTATAATGTTGAACACCGACCGGTGAATAGCGGTGTGTATGCACTTATGAATACCGTCAGCCCCGTATTGCAAGACAAACGGGTTCGCCAAGCCTTGCAAGCGGGTACGAATACTCAAGAAGTACGCAATAACCTCTCGCCAGATTTGCCGGAACTCTACTTACCATTTATTGATAGCCAGGTGTATGGCAAAATTCCGACTGCTCCGGTGTACGATTTTAATAAAGCTAACCAACTGCTTAACGAAGCTGGCTGGGCAGTGCAGGGAAGTGTTCGCATGAAAGATGGCCAACCACTTACGCTTAATGTCGTAACTACAAAGAATAATGATTTCGAAAAAGCGCTCGAGATTCTGGCAAAGCAGTGGCGTGCGCTCGGCGTGACGGTTACGACAAATATTGTTGACCCAAGCGATCCATCTCAAAACGTAGTGCAAGACGTGCTGCAGCCGCGCCAATACGACGTGCTTCTGTACCAACTTACTATTGGTGGCGACCCAGATGTGTATGCTTATTGGCATAGTTCACAAGCAACGTCGGGCTTAAATTTCTCTAACTACAAGAGCTCTATCAGTGATGACGCCCTAGCGAGTGCCCGTGCGCGTGTTGAACCCGATTTACGTAATGCGAAATATATTACTTTTGCCAACCAATGGCTTGCTGATGCACCGGCAATTGGTTTATACCAAGCAACAATGCAATCAATTAACACTAAGAGTGTACACTCACTTCAAAATGACTTCATGCTCGTTTCGGGTGCTGACCGGTTTAACGATGTTCGTTTCTGGTCGGTTGGTGACCGTATGGTATACGACACCCCTTAAACAAGAATTATTTCTCCAACATAAAAAACTCACCGCGATAGTGAGTTTTTTATTATGGTGGGCGATGAGGGATTCGAACCCCCGACCCTCTCGGTGTAAACGAGATGCTCTAGCCAACTGAGCTAATCGCCCTTACTTGACAAGATTGTACACGAATTGACCCCTGATTGCAATATATCTTAGCGAAGGTAATAGGTAACACTTTAAAAATGTCTGGCACGGTGTTATAATAGACCGCAATGCGCGCGTGGCGGAATTGGTAGACGCGTCAGCTTGAGGGGCTGGTGTCCGCAAGGACGTGGAGGTTCAAGTCCTCTCGCGCGCACCAATAAAAGTAGACGATATGTGTCGTCTTTTTTTATTGGTGACCATTTTAGCAGTGCTGATAATCCGCCCTATGCTGAAAGGTATAAATATGCTATAATTAACGTAATTATATATAGCTTTTAAAATAGCGTTTTATGACAGCCCAGAGGAGGGCATATTTTTATGAAAGACCCAAAACAAATTCGCAACGTTGCAATCATCGCTCACGTTGACCACGGAAAGACTACTCTTCTCGATGGCCTACTAAAGCAAAGTAATACTTTTGGTTCACACCAAGCTGAAATGGATCAATCATTGATCATGGACAGTGGTGACCAAGAACACGAACGCGGTATTACAATTACCGCTAAGCAAACCTCTGTTTACTACGGTGACTACAAAATTAACATTATCGACACCCCAGGACACGCCGACTTCTCTGGTGAAGTTGAACGTACTCTTAACATGGCTGACGGTGTACTCCTTATCGTTGACGCCCAAGAAGGCCCAATGCCACAAACTAAGTTCGTACTTTCAAAAGCGCTTGAACTTGGTTTGAAGCCAGTTGTTGTTATCAACAAAATCGACAAGCCATCACGCCGTATTGACGAAGTGATTGACGAAGTTTCTGACCTCTTCTTGGAACTTGCTATTAGCGACGACCAATTACACTACCCTGTATACTATGCAATCGGCCGTGAAGGTAAAGCGTGGACTACACTTCCTGACAACCCAGCAGAACACACTGACCTTACAGTAATCTTCGAATCTATCATCAATGACATCCCTGCCCCAACTGTTGAAATCGACAAGCCATTCCAAATGCTTGTTACTTCACTCGCATACGATACTTTCCAAGGTAAATACGCAATTGGCCGTATTACTCGCGGAACAATCAAAAAAGGCCAAGGCATTGTACTTATGAAACGCGAAGGTGACATTGTTGCCTCTAAGGTTGATAAAGTATTTGGTTATCGTGGTCTTAACCGTGAAGAAATCGACGCAGCTGGTGCTGGTGACATTGTTGCTATTACTGGTATTGGTGATGCGCACATCGGTGAAACACTTGCTGACAAGGAAAACCCAGAAGCGCTTCCAGTTATTGACGTTGAAGCACCGACACTTAGCATGTACCTAGGCCCTAACACGAGCCCACTCAAGGGTAAAGAAGCGAAGTACAACACAAGCCGCCAAATTGGTGACCGTTTGCAGCAAGAACTTGAAACAAACGTATCACTTCGTGTTCGCGATGAAGGTATTGGATTTGTTGTATCTGGACGTGGTGAACTTCACCTTTCAGTTCTTATCGAAACACTTCGCCGTGAAGACTACGAATTTGAAGTTGGTCGTCCACAAGCTGTGACAATCGAAGAAGATGGTGTCGTTAAAGAACCGGTCGAAGAACTTCTCGTTGAAGTCGGTGGTGAATTCCTTGGTGCTGTAAGCCAAGAAATGGGTGCACGCCGTGCAACTACCCTTAAGCAAGAACAAACTGCTTCTGGTGCAACTCGCGTGACTTTCATTATTCCTACACGTGCAATGATTGGTCTTCGTAACATTCTTATGACTGCTACTAAGGGTACTATCATTATGAACAGCTTGCCGTACGGTTACCAACCACTTGGTCCAAAGCTACAACAACTTCGTAATGGTGCACTTATCGCTACTGAAGCTGGTGCAACTACTGCCTTTGCACTTGATAACGCCGCAGCCCGTGGAACACTCTACGTTGGCCCAGGTACAACAGTGTATCAAGGTATGATTGTTGGTCTATACAACCGTTCAGGTGACCTAGATGTTAACGTTTGTCGCGGTAAGCAACTTACTAACATGCGTACTTCATCAAGCGACGGAACAATTCAGTTGACTCCATTTACTGACCTTAGCCTTGAGCAATCAATCGACTTCCTTGAAGACGACGAGCTACTTGAAGTAACACCAAAGAGCGTTCGCCTTCGTAAGCGATTCCTTGACCCTAACCAACGTAAACGAAACAAATAGTTTTACGCACGGTACAAAAAATAGCTGGAATAATATCCAGCTATTTTTTATTTCCTTTTTCTTAATATTCGCCATAAGTGTGGCATATCAAAGCCCCTAAGTTTATACTAAATAAATATGGCAAGAAAGATAAACACTGGAATCATTACGGACCCGCTTAAATCTGCACTGGTAAAAACAACCGGAATTCTTTTGAAAAACGACAAAGATGTCGACGAAAGCCTTGGCGAATTACTTCTTGATGTTCAGCGAATGAACGTATATGGCGATGGAAAAACTTTTGTTGACCTCATGCCCGCACATCGCCTTCGTTCTATTAAAGAAGAATATAAACTTCTTAAAAAAGATCCTGACTTTGACCTTCGTGATTTCGTTACTCGGCATTTTTATGATGGAACTGAAGGGGTGTACCAGCGCGTATACGAAAGCAGCCCCGACCACACGCCACTCGAACATATCGATGAGCTGTGGACGTTCCTCGAGCGTCGTAACAGGGTAAGTCGCGGTTCTTTGTTGGCATTGCCTCATAAATATATCGTTCCGGGTGGGCGTTTTAACGAGCAGTTCTATTGGGATACCTATTTTATTATGCTCGGCTTAGCATCAAGTAATCGTTGGCGTTCTATTGAAGGTATGATGAAAAACTATACCTACCAAATTCGTAAGTATGGCTATATTCCAACTGCCAACCGGTCGTATTTATTAAGCCGTTCGCAACCGCCGTTTTTCTCACACATGGTTGAGTTACTTATGCAGAAGAAAGGCAAGCAAGTCCTCCGCGATTACTTGCCATACTTAACTGCTGAATACCGTTTTTGGATGAAGGGGCGCGCAAAACTTTCTGACACTGACCATTTAGCCTATCGGCGTTTGGTAGAAATGCCTGACGGTTCACTGTTAAACCGTTACTACGACAATAAAACGACACCGCGCCCAGAGTCGCTCAAGGAAGATGTTGAAACTGCTGAAAAATCTGGACGTGTAGACAATAGGCGGCTGTACCTTCACCTTCGTGCTGCTGCGGAATCTGGTTGGGACTTTAGTTCACGCTGGTTTACTGACCCAATGGATATTAAAACCATTCACACGGCAGATATTATTCCTGTTGATTTAAACAGTTTACTGTACCACTTAGAATCAACAATTGCTGACGCCTACAAAGCTTCATTTAACTTCTTAAAAGCACGTCAATTTAGGAAGAAAGCAAAAGCTCGCAAGCAAGCTGTTCAAGACTACTTGTGGAATGAAGAGCAAGGGTTCTTTAGAGATTTCAATTTCCATCACAGTACTCAAACGAGTGTTACAAGTTTAGCAGGAGTATTTCCGCTATTTGTTAACATGGCAACTCAAGAACAAGCTGATCGAGTTGCTGACGTCATTCGAAAAGACTTCTTGCAGCCTGGTGGACTTGTGACGACCTTAATTGAAAATGGCCAACAATGGGATGCTCCAAACGGCTGGGCGCCGTTGCAGTGGGTCGCTATTAAAGGCCTTCGTAATTACGGACACGATGACCTTGCTGAAGAAATTTCTAAACGCTGGATTGAGCTTAACGAAAAAGTATATGCGCAGTCACAAAAATTTGTTGAAAAATACAATGTTGAAAGCGACGATGGACTTGGCGGTGGTGGGGAATATGTACTCCAAGACGGCTTTGGCTGGACAAACGGTGTGTACGAAGCACTTAAACGTAAATTCTAGAAGATTTTCTGGTTCTTCAATTCGTCAGGTAAAAAGCCTTTTTGATGTTTGAAATCCGCTTTCCATTCGTAGCCTTTGCCGTAATCTAAATCTTTCATAAGTTTTGTCGGTGCATTACGAAGGTGAATTGGCACTGGAGCGTCTTGGTATTGTTTCGCAAGTGCTTGGGCATTATGCATAGCATCTGTTGTAGCGCGTGATTTTTCGGATTTCGCTAGGGCAGTGGCAACGTGGAATAAAATGTAATTTGATTCTGGCATGCCGACGCGTTCAACAGCTTGGAACGCATTAAGGGCTAAGCCTAAAGCGCCATTGCCAGCTAAGCCAATGTCTTCGGAAGCGAAAATCACCATACGTCGAGCGATAAACTTTGGATCTTCACCGGCGTCAATCATTCGGGCAAGATAGTAAAGTGTTGCATCAACATTGCTGCCGCGCATACTTTTTATAAATGCCGAAATAACGTTATAGTGCATGTCGCCCTTTTTGTCATAACCCGGTAAACGTTTTTGTGCAGCTGATTTTACTACTTCAATGTCTACTTTCTTCGACATAGTTAACGCCAGTTCAAGGTTACCTAAGGCAACACGGGCATCACCGCCAGAGAGTTCGGCAATGTAATCGATAGCTTCGGCAGAAATGCGTTTCTCGACTTTTTCTTCTGCGACGGCATGTTTAAGGATGGCGATGATGTCTTTTTTATCAAGCGGTTCTAAAACAAGTACTCGGCTACGACTTAACAGCGGAGTAATAACCTCGAAACTTGGATTTTCTGTTGTTGCACCAATAAGCGTAATAAGGCCAGATTCAACGTGTGGCAAAAAGGCATCTTGTTGGGCTTTGTTGAAGCGGTGGATTTCATCGACAAAAAGAATTGTGCGCAGTTGTAAGTTCCAGTTTTGGCGGGCGTGCTCGACAATTCGCTCAACATCTTTTTTGCCACTAGTGACAGCGGATATTTCAATAAACTCTGCTTGAACTTCTTGAGCAATAATACGAGCGAGGGTAGTTTTACCGCTACCAGGTGGCCCCCATAAAATAAGGCTGACCGGTTCGCGGTTTTTCACGATTTGGCGGATAATTTCTTTATTGCCAAGAAGGTGTGTTTGGCCTATCACTTCGTCGAGTGTTTGCGGACGCATACGTTCAGCTAGGGGAATACCTCGGGACATAATACTCATTATACTCTGTAACGGCGCAGTCTTTTAGCATATAATGATGACTATATGAAACTCCTTGTTAACGGCCAGTTAATCGAATACAAAAAAGAAGGTACCGGTAAAACCGTGTTGTTGTTGCACGGCTGGGGTATGTCGCTTGGTACTTTTGATGCTGTCGCAGCGTACTTAGTAAAAAAGGGCTTTTCGGTGCTTCGTTTTGATTTTCCGGGGTACGGCTCGAGCTCTAAGCCGAATGACGTTTGGGGAGTGGGCGATTATGCGCAACTTACCAGTGACTTACTGGAAAAACTGAAAATTACCGATTTGCACGCTGTTCTTGGCCACTCATTTGGCGGTCGAGTTATTATTAAAAGTTTCGCTAAAGGCTTATTAAAACCCAGTAAGGTTATACTTGTCGGTGCAGCCGGCATTAAACCTCCGAAATCATTGAAGAAGCAGACATTCAAAGCAGCGGCTAAAGTCGGCAAAGCCGTTACGTCGGTTCCTGGTTTACGCCAACTACGAACCAGCTTGCGGGCAAAGCTATATGATGCAGCTGGCAGCACTGATTATTTATTAGCGGGCGACATGCAACCAATCTTCCTTAAGACTATTAACGAAGACTTGCTGCCTGAAGTGCCATCAATTAATGTTCCTACACTTCTTATTTGGGGAGAGAACGATTTCGAAACTCCAGTAAAGGATGCTGTTACTATGGAGCGATTAATTAAAGACTCTCGATTGGTTGTCGTGCCAGAAGCCGGGCACTTTGTGTATAACGATGACTTTGCTGCGGTTACGAAAGAACTGGACTTATTCCTATGATTCTAAAATATTGGACACGCTATATTGCCTGCTATCCGAAAGTTCTTTTGTATATGCTACAAGACACCGAATATCGTTTCGGTCGTTACGCTACCTGGTATAACCGAACGAGTGATTTCCGGACTGTTATTAAACGCCGCCAGCTCGACATGACAAAAAAGGTGAAGCTATTACTCTTGGCGTTATATGTTGTTGATGTAGTTATTATTCTTGCTGTAATTCTCGGCGTGTATTTGTTCATAATTACGGGTGTTATTGCATGGTTAATCGGTGCAATCGCTCTGCTTATTTTAAAGCCACTTATTTTAGCCTTCGGATTACTAGTGCCATTAGTTGTTGGCGTTATTGTTATCCAAAAGCCACGCGAACGAGCTATTATTGCAAACGCTCAAAAGATTTTATTAAAGCACCCAGCAACACGCATTGGGATTGTTGGAAGCTATGGTAAAACAACTGCGAAAGAAATTTTGCTGGCAGTGTTAAGCGAAGGCAAGAAAGTTGCGGCAACTCCAGGAAACATGAATACGGCAATCGGTATTAGCCGTTTCGCAACAAAATTAACTGGCGACGAAGAAGTCCTTATTTTTGAACTTGGTGAAGAAAAGGTTGGGGATGTTCGATATCTCTCGCAATTATCTCACCCAGAATACGCAATCATGACTGGTATTAACGAAGCGCACTTGGAATCATTTAAAACACTTGATCGCACGGTCGGCACTATTTTTGAAATTGCTGAATTCGTTGAAAAATCAAAACTATACGTGAACGACGAGAGTGAATTAGTTCACGCAAATACTAATGCAGGTGATTTAGTTTTCAGCCAAGCAGGAATGGGTGAGTGGAAGGTAGCGAATGCCAAGACTTCTGTTATCGGTACGACTTTCACACTTACAAATAACGACATTACTATTCAAGCTGAAACTGCCTTGATTGGGTTGCATACTGTTGGCGTAACGGTCGCGGGTATTGTGATGGCGCTTGAGCTTGGTGCTACACCGCAACAAATTGAAGCTGGCCTAAAAAAGGTGAAGCCATTTGAACACCGTATGCAACCACGTATGATGCACGGCGCTTGGGTAATTGACGACACGTATAACGGCAACAGCGATGGTGTGCGCGTTGGCCTTGAACTATTAAAGGATAGTGAAGCTACACGCCGCGTATACGTAACTCCAGGCTTAGTAGAGCAGGGTGACAAAACCGAAAGCGTCCATATTGCTATCGGTGAACAAGCTGCAGATAGCGCCGACGTCGTAGTATTAATGAAAAACTCGGTGACTGAATTTATTAAAACCGGCCTCGTAAACAATAAATTTACCGGTGAATTAATCGAAATTGAAAACCCACTGGAATTCTACACACACCTTGACCAATTCGTTGCAGCTGGCGATGTTGTACTTATGCAAAACGACTGGACTGATAATTATAAGTAGCCTGCTATAATAAGTGATATGAAAAAAACCGTTGCGGTATTCTTTGGGGGAAAATCACCCGAACACGACATCTCTATTATTACTGCGCTTTCGTCGGTTATTAAACCGCTTGAATTAACGAAAAACTATCAGGTTGTTCCGGTATATATTACGAAAACCGGTAAATGGGTGAGTGGCGATATTTTTAAGAACATCGACATTTACCGAACTAAGAAAATTGTTGAAATTGAAGCGAAAACAAAAGCTGCAATCGTAACCTTTGACGGTGGTCTGACAATCAATAAACAGCGCATCGATGTTGCCTTCCCGGCAATGCACGGTGCGAACGGTGAAGACGGTTCACTTATGGGCTTGCTGCGAATGGCCGGTATTCCATTTGTTGGTGCCGACATGGACGCGAGCGTTATTGCTATGGATAAGGTGCTTGCCAAGCAAATTGCTTTCGCAAATGAAATTCCTGTGTCGAAATTTGTATTCTTAACGAACCAAGACGTTACGACAAACCTCGACGAAGAAGTACAACGTATTACTGAAGAACTTAAGTTTCCGCTATTCGTAAAACCGGCTCATCTCGGCTCAAGTATTGGTATTAGCAAAGTTGCCGATAAAGAAGAACTTGCGAACGCCCTCGAAGTTGCTGCGTACTACGACGAAAAAATTATTGTCGAAGAAGGCGTCGAGAACTTAATTGAAGTCACTATCCCTATGATGGGTAACGATGTTATCACTGCCGCGCTTATTGAACGTCCATTGACGCAATCTGATGATTTCTTCGACTTCAACACCAAGTATATTAACGGTGGCGGTAAAAAGAGCGGCGGCAAGCACTCAAGCTCTGGTGCGCAAGGCTACAGTGAAGTCCCTGCTAAATTACCCGACGATTTATCGGTACGAGCACTGGAAGTTGCTGCTGCGGTATATAAAGCAATCGGCGCAACAGGAATGTCACGCGTTGACCTGCTTATTGATAGTGTCACGAACGTTGTGTACTTCAACGAAGTGAACCCACTTCCAGGAAGCCTGTATAGCCACAACTGGCGCCTTGCTGGCGTTTCACCAATGCAACTGGTTGAAAAGTTTATTGTACTTGCTGAAGAACGCTTCGAAGCTAAGCAAAAACTAAACTCCACCTTCGCCTCAAACTTCCTCGAACAGTTTTAGCTGTTACAATAGAGGTATAAACAAGGAGTTTTCATGGATGTATTAACTTGGACAATTATTATTGCCATCGCAATTTTTATTTTAAGCGGATTAAAAGTTGTGAACCAATACCAACGTGGTGTTGTACTAACACTTGGTAAACACACAGGAACACGCCAACCTGGTTTGCGAATTGTGATTCCAATTATTCAACAAATGATCCGAGTTGATATCCGTTCAACTCCTTTGGACATTCCTAAACAAGAAGTCATTACTCGTGACAACGTAACAGCAAACATTGATGCGGTTGTGTACTTCCGTGTTGTTGATGCACCTAAGGCTGTACTTGAAACTACTAACTATACCTACGCAGCAAGCCAATTTGCCCAAGCTGCACTTCGTGACGTTACTGGTAACTTCGAGCTGGATGAACTTCTTTCAAAGCGTGAAGAAATTAGCTTGAAGATTAAAGAAATCGTTGACGTACAAGCCTCACAATGGGGAATTGACATTGAAAACGTGAAAATGCAAAACATCGAACTTCCACAAGACATGAAACGTGCAATGGCCAAACAAGCAGAAGCCGAGCGTGAACGCCGTAGTAACGTGATTAACTCACAAGGTGAGAAAGAGGCCGCTAAAGCCCTTGCAGAGGCTGCAGCCATCATCTCCGGCACTCCTGGTGCATTAAATCTTCGTACGTTAAACACGATCGAACGCATTAGCACCGAGCCAAGCCAGAAGACCACAATGCTCTTCCCAATCGAATTCATCGACGCAATGCGCGACATTGGTACCGGCTTAAACCGTAAGTAGCCTTGTCAGAACGCTCTACCTCTAGTAAAATAGATGAAGTCCAAAAGAATTTGGCTCTTTAGCTCAGTGGTAGAGCGCTGCCCTGAAGAGGCAGGCGTCCCCAGTTCAAATCTGGGAGGAGCCACCAAATAAAATATCCATCCGTAAAGATGGATATTTTATATTTATAGAAGCTTTATTTTTTAATTTCTTTTTGGAAGGCTAGCAGTGCATCTACTGCGTCGCTACTTCGGTTGTAAACTGTAAGTCCATATCCGTCAGCTGATATTGTCTGAACTAGTTTTTGATTATTCGTATTTACAGTAGCTGCGAATGCTTGGTAGTCACGGGCGATTGTTGGCGATTTGAAACCGTTACTGATTTTAGCGGACCGCACTTCGGCTGCAAGTTTTTCAGTCGCTTCAGTATTACCAGTTTTTTGGCTTTCGAGTAATTTAGCAGATAAATCATTCGATTCAGTCACAAGCTTTGCAAGTTCGGTGCGGGACTTTGCCATACCTTCGAGGGCGTCAGCAGATTTTGTTTGATATTCACGATACTTTTCAGCGTATACATATGAACGAAGGCGTTTTGCAAGGTTAGATAAGTTAGTCGATTTTGTTTCGATGTTCTTAACATTTTCTTTTACAGTAGCAAGAGAGGCTTCATCTGTGACATTGACAATACTCGTATCGAGGCTGTTATCAAGTGCAGCTACTAAATCTGTCAGCCATGGTTTAAGGTCGAGTGTTGCATATCGCTCTGCGACAGTAGAATAACTATCGTCGAGCATTTTGTTATAGCGCGTTTGTAACGCAATCGCTTCTTTGTATTCTTTGCTCAGTGTTTCACCTTGAGCAACCTTTTCAAGGCTTGGCTTTTTAGGGTAAAGGTCAAGGCGATCTTTAATGTTAGTGACATCCAGAACTGCAGCCAGGTGAATATCAAGCGCTTTTCGGTAAGATGATGCGGCGTCTTTGGCCTGGTTAGTTAAATTAGACACAATTAAGAAAGCAGTAAGGGCACCAATTATAAGAACAGCAGCGGTGATAATCAGCCCAATAAGCAATTTCTTACGTGGCTTCTTTTCTACTAGCACAGGCGTATCGTTTACTGGGGGAGTGAGAGGTGTTACTGGAGAAACCGGTGGTGTTACAGCGAGGGGCGCTGTAGGTGTCGCTTCTGTTGGTGTTGTTTCGATTGACGTAGGGGTTTCTGGAGTATTTGGATTCACATTATTTCCTTGATTATGTAGTGTACGATGTTCATTGTAGTTTACCATATCTGCGATTCCATTTGCTTTTTACCCTCGGTCACGGTATACTAATTCAGGTTATGCGGGTGTAGCTCAGCTGTTAGAGCGCATCCTTGCCAAGGATGAGGTCCAGGGTTAGAGTCCCTGTACCCGCACCAAATAAATTGCACCAGTGTATGCTGGTGCTATTTATTTGGTCTGAATTCTGGCGACTCTAACCCAGACCGAATCCAGACGATAATAGTCCAGGAAGCCCGGCGAGCTAAAAGCGAGCTGGGGTTAGAGTCCCTGTACCCGCACCGTGTGCATTGTGAGGTGCTTAATCTTTAGTTTTTGAATAGAATATTTTGAGTTCTCACTTAAAAGAGGATAATAGAATATAAGACTATAAATGAGATAAAACGGATTAAACAACAGATGAAAGCTAACGATTTTAAAAAAATACATCTAGAAGCCGAAACACTTCGACCGGAATTCGACTACAGCTATAGCGAAATTTATGGAAATCATCTAGGAGATGACGGCCTAACCGAATCTCAAAAAAATGAGTTGCGATATGAATTAGAGCTTTTTCGATTAATGCTTATTAATAAGTACGAACAGCCACAAAAGAAGCGTTTTGCTCCAATGATAACCTATACAAATGGTGCTGAATTCCCAGATTTAAGGGAATTTACAGAACAACAGCTCAAATATTACAAAAAAAGAAGTGAAGAAACTAAAAATATCGAAATGAAGGCCCGCTACCTTGATATAGTATATGAATTAATTCCAAAAAAACGTACGTTAGAATTAGCAACCAATTTAGTAAATACATATCTTGAATTAAGTGATTGGGACGAACACAGTGTAGGACCAAATAAGATAGACCAACTTGCTAGGGCAGTGACCGTGGCAAAACAATGGAAACAAGTCGACACTTCTTTGGTAGAGCGCAGTATGTTGAAGATTGTTGAAAAATTAGAAGAGTATGTTAACAATGATCCGCGGTGGTCCTTGGATTTACTAGAAATAGTAATTGCTGAATATAATCTTGTTCCGCTAGATAAAAAAGAATTGGTTGTTGCACTTGCCGCGCGAGGACTGGAAACTTATGGTTTATCTAGCAATCTTATGATTAAAGAAAGCTATATTAAAGCAGAGGGCGGGATTCGCAGAGTCTTTTCTAAAGAATATAGTAAACATGATGAAGCCAGGGCTCTGGCTGCTTCGTACATAGAAGAGGCTCAAAGTCGTTCTGATAGTATGATGGTTCAACAACATTTTTATAGAGAAGCTATGAGAGTTTATCGCCACGCTGGCATGAATGCAGATGTAAATAAAATGTTAAAAATAATAGAAGAAATTGGTCAGAGTGAAGAGTATAAAGATCAGTTTCAGGAATTCAAAATTGATGTACCTATTGATCCTAAGATGTTTGACGAGATAAGGGAAACTGTTAGAAAAAATAAAGATGTAGCTAAATTCATGGCATATTCTGGTACGGTTAATCCTTCATGGAAACAATCGCTGGAATCGGCGACGGAAGCCCCTATGCCTATTTCTGCTATGTTTTCATCCGAATTTATTGACGAGAATGGAATTCCACATAGAGATACCGCAGACGAACTAACTCGTCATGCAAGAAATTATTACGATGCTGATGTTTCGATGAAAGCGTTGATATTAGATCAGGTTTTTGGGAAAATGATACTTGAGAATGAAATAACAAAGAATGATTTCTCTGTTCATTTTGAAAAAATAAGACGAATCAATAGTCAGACTTTTGACAGTGTAGATAAAGCACTCGATTTGTATTTCGGTTCCGAATATTACGCATCTATAAATATATTAGTTACGCAGTTTGAAAATCTTTTATTGGAACTTTCTTCTAAGGTATTCGACAACCCGAAGTATTCAACACGAGACGGCTATGGTATGCATAAAAAAATGTTGTCAACAATTATAGATGAAGTAGAACCTGTAATTGGGGAAGATTTTGCACAAGACCTTAGACATTGGTTTACTGAATTGCGCGGACCTCAACTAAGAAACAAGGTTGCGCATGGTACTTTGAAGACCGATGGTCCTAATCGCCACTATGGTCTAATTGTTATCCAGCAATATTTAAGAATACTAGTGCCACTTGAATACACAGGCGATTTAGCAAATAGCAAGATTATTGGTGAATAAAAATGCCACCGCTTTTGATTGATCAAATTAGGCTGCGTATAATAGAAATCGACTCCATAATTGAACTAAGTGTTGAATCGCATGAATTTTTTGAATGGCATGAAGGCATCAATGACTTATTGGAAATGGCCGGGAGGGATATTACTGCTCGGTTCACGGCCATAAGATTTAAACCTGATTTTAATTTTGGACAAGGCAATGAAGTTGTTAATATGACATTTTATAAAACGGGTCTTGCACAAGCAAAAACCTTAATTAACAATTTTCTAAGAGTTCCAGAATTATATTTATCAACTTCAAACGATGCACAACTAATTCCACAACTAAAAATGTATGTAAAGCCGCAAGTTATCGAAATGATGAAGCGCTATGGCGGAACCTTAAACATGGGTAAGTTAATCGCGCTCGCGGAAGAGCTAAACGATAATTACGGCCGAGATAATGCCTATTCTTGCGCAAGCTTGATTAGAAATATAATTGACCATATTCCACCATTGTTTGGAATGCAAAGATTTTCTCAGGTAGTTGAAAATCATGCATGGGGCAGAACGGACAGGGCATTAATTTCGAGGCTAGCTGCTGAAAGGATCGTTGCAGACGATGTACTTCATAGGCAAATTTCAGATCAGGTCGATTTAATAGACATGAATGACATACCCGCTCCTACTGCGATAAATAGATTAATCCAAGAGGCAGTTTCGCTTCCTATGCATACCATGGAGTCGCCTGAACAACCTACCTTGTAATTTCCAGCATTACTTATCTGGCGGAGTGCGCATGTAGCCGTATAGTTCACGACCAAGACTCGATAGTAGAGGGGATTGTTTACGATTGCCACCTTTAGTCGAAAAAAGTGGACTATCTTTTCCTGGAAGAAGCATATTTTTCTTGATAAGGCTGGATACGTCTTGATTAATTAATTCGCGGTGTTTTAACCCAGTGGCATCGGCTAATTCCTGACTCCAGGTACTATTAGCTATATCGGCTAAATCTGAAAAATATTTACCGTTTATGGAGTCGTTTTTTGCTAAAGTTTTAATTATTAAAATCTCACTACCGTTTAAACTTGAAGCAATTTTTAACATTCGTATAACAAGAAGTTCGTTTCTTTCATTTTCCGATAAAGCATCATTTAAAAATATATTTTTAACAGCTTCGAACCGTGCCGTATCTGTATCATCAAGCTCAAGTGTGTGAAGGATTTCTCGGAAGGTTGCCATGCCGTGAGGGGTATTTAAAAAATCTGGTTCAACGC